>OCAV01001164.1_pt1 | contig 18440 bp, 9 predicted proteins | sample 1538331 | NCBI WGS metagenome assembly OCAV01 (sample SAMEA2580297, study PRJEB22360) | human gut metagenome | biome: human gut; feature: human-associated habitat; material: faeces | place: Denmark | collected 2008/2010
GCGACCTGCTGATGGCCAAGCGCCCCGAAACGCTGCGGCTGATCGAAATGACCGGGACGCTGCTCGAACGATACCGGACGCAGGCGGGCGCCTGCAGTGTCGAGTTCCTGTTCGGGGCCATCTCCTGCCTGACGGAGCTCGACGGGAAGATCCGGCAATCGTCCAACCAACGGTTGCTCGTCGAGCTGGGCCTGATGAAGATCGCAGGGCTCGGCCAAAAAAAAAATGACTCTCTAACATCTTCCGGGGAATATCCCCTTCCTACCCTCACCCCCCGCACGGCGGGCCCCGCATCTGCGGCGGCTCCGGCAGCGGCCGCGTTTCGGGGCGCGCCCCGCGGCGGGGCCGGCCCCCCCGCCAGCCGCAACGGCACAATCGGCAGGGATTACCGCGACCGGCAATCCGGCAACGAACGCCCCGGCGACAAGCGCCTCCGGCAACCCCGCAGCCCCGGCAAGCGCAACGGCACAACCGGCAGCGCAAGCAGCAGGAGCCGCAACGGCACCCCCTTCCGCAGCGACGTCTGCAGCAATGCCTGCCGCGTCCCCGGCCGGAAGGCCGGCAGCGGGTACCTCCGCCGGCCCGGCTGCACAGGGAACACTCCCGGTACAGCCTGCACCGGGGATGATGCGGCGGGCGCCGTCTTCCGGGGCGTCGCCGTCGGAGGCGTGCTGCGCAGCGGCCGCTGATTTCGGGCGCGTCGCTCTCGGAGCTGCTCGCCTCGGCAGGCGGCGACCCCGACGAGGAGCTGTCGGACGGCGAAACGCCCGACGAACCCGAAACCGTGCGCATCGACCCGGACTGTGCCGAAAAACTGGAGCACGCCCGAGGCAGGATACTGAACCTCATCAAGGAGAAACGCCCGCGCTTCGTGCCGGCTTTCGAGCTGATGACGTTCCGCGACAACACGATCTCGGTGAGCGTACCGACGACGGAGCTGCGCGAGGAGATCCTGCGCAGCAAGACCGGGATGCTGATGCGCATCGCCGAACTGGCGGGCATCGAGGGTATGATCGAACTGGAGGTCACGGTCAATGAAGAGATCCGGGCGGCACGCCCGATCAAGCTCGAAGACCGCGTCCGCTACATCACGGAGAAGAACCCGCTCGTCGCGGAACTCCGCAAAGCACTGGACTTGGAAGTAGAATAAAAAGAACGAACAATAAAAATGGCAACAAAGAATTTCATCGAAGAACTCGAATGGCGCGGGATGATCCACACGATCATGCCCGGCGCGAAGGAACAACTCGAAAAAGAGATGACGACGGCCTACCTGGGCATCGACCCCACGGCCGACTCGCTGCATATCGGCCACCTGGTGGGCGTAATGATCCTCAAGCATTTCCAGATGTGCGGGCACCGTCCGCTGGCACTCATCGGCGGTGCGACGGGCATGATCGGCGACCCTTCGGGCAAGTCGCAGGAGCGCAACCTGCTCGACGAGCCCACGCTGCGCCACAACCAGGAGGCGATCAAGCGCCAGCTGGCCAAACTGCTCGACTTCGAGTCGGACGCCCCGAATGCGGCCGTGCTGGTGAACAACTACGACTGGATGAAGGACATCTCGTTCCTGGAATTCATCCGCGACATCGGCAAGTGCATCACCGTCAACTACATGATGGCCAAAGACTCGGTCAAGAAACGGTTCAGCGGCGAGGGCGACGGCATGTCGTTCACCGAGTTCACCTACCAGCTGGTACAGGGCTTCGACTTCCTGCACCTCTACCAGACGATGAACTGCAAGGTGCAGCTGGGCGGCGCCGACCAGTGGGGCAACATCACCACCGGTACGGAGCTGATCCGCCGCAAGCTGGGCAGCGAAGCCGAGGCGTTCGCCATCACCTGCCCGCTCATCACCAAGGCCGACGGCACGAAGTTCGGCAAGACCGAGAGCGGCAACGTATGGCTCGACCCGCGCTACACCTCGCCCTACAAGTTCTACCAGTTCTGGCTCAACGTCAGCGACGAGGACGCCAAGCGTTACATCCGCATCTTCACGCTGTTAGACCGTGAAACCGTCGAGGCGCTGACCGCCGAACACGAGGCGGCGCCCCACCTGCGCGTACTGCAAAAGCGGCTGGCACAGGAGATCACCACGATGATCCACTCCAGGGAGGAGTACGAAAAGGCGGTCGAAGCCTCGGCGATCCTCTTCGGCGGCTCGACGTCGGAGGCGCTGCGCAAAATAGACGAAGAGACCCTGTTGCAGGTGTTCGAGGGCGTGCCGCAGTTCCGCATCGCCCGTGCCGAGCTGGGCCTGCCGTTCGTCGATCTGTGCGCCGAAAAAACGCAGGTGTTTCCCTCGAAGGGCGAATGCCGCAAGATGGTGCAGGGCGGCGGCGTGTCGCTCAACAAGGAGAAGGTCGCCGACCCGGCACGTACGGTGGGCGAGGCCGACCTGATCGCCGGCAAATACCTGCTCGTACAGAGGGGTAAGAAGAACTACTACCTCGTAATCGCCGAGTAGCATGGAATACCGCATCGTCCTGACGCGCATGGAATTCCACGCGCTGCACGGCTGCTACGAGCTGGAACGCAAGGTAGGCAACCGCTTCACGGTCGACCTGGAACTGACGGCCGAACTGGGCCATGCGGCCACGGACGACGACGTGCGCAAGACGGTCAACTACCTGACGGCCTACGAAGTCGTCGAGATGCAGATGCGAATCACGCAGCACACCATCGAGCGGGTGGCGACGAACATCATCGAGGCGATTTACGCCACCTTCCCGCAGGTGCGGCACGTAAAATGCACCGTCTCGAAACTGGCGCCGCCGCTGGGCGGAAAGCTCGAGAAGGTGAGCGTCGTGCTGGAGAAATAGGGCGGGTGTGCGCATGCATGCGCACACCCGTTCGCGATAATAAACAGGTTAGGTTATGCATCACAAGGAGAGTCGCGCCACCTTGGGTGGCAAATTGAGCGCTGTGCTGGTCGCCGCGGGAAGTTCCGTGGGGCTGGGTAACATCTGGCGCTTCCCCTATGTAGCCGGGGACAACGGCGGCGGGGCATTTCTGATAATCTACATCCTTTGCGTCCTGCTGCTGGGGCTGCCGCTCATGATCGCGGAGTTCACCGTGGGGCGTGCTTCGCACCGCAATGCCGTGGGTGCCTACCGGGCACTGAACCCACGGTGGAGTTTTCTGGGTTACAACGGCGTGCTGGCCGCATTCCTGATCCTGGGGTTCTACTTCGTAGTATCGGGATGGACGGCCGAATACATGGTACACTCGGTGACGGGCAGCATCGCCCGTTTCTCGACCGCCGAGCAGTACAAGAGTCTCTTCGAGAACTTTATCAGCAATCCCTGGAGGCCGGTCGTCTACACCTGCCTGTTCGTCCTCGCAACCCATTTCGTGATCGCCATGGGCGTGCAGAAAGGCATCGAACGCTCGGCTAAAATCCTCATGCCGCTGCTGTTCCTGATTCTGATCGTACTGTCGGTACATTCGCTGTTGATGCCGGGCGGGGAAGCCGGGCTGAAGTTCCTCTTCGCCCCCGACTTCTCGAAGGTGACGCCCACGACCGTGCTCGTCGCACTGGGGCAGGCGTTCTTCTCGCTTTCGATCGGCATCGGCACGATGGTGACCTACGCCTCGTATTTCAAACCGGACACGAACCTGCGCCACACGGCGCTCAACGTCACCATCCTCGACACACTGGTGGCCATACTGGCCGGCGTGGTGATCTTCCCGGCGGTATTCAGCGTAGGCATCGAGCCTTCGTCGGGGCCGTCGCTCGTATTCATCACCCTGCCGAGTATCTTTAACGGCATGCCGCTGAGCATGGTGTGGTCGTCGATTTTCTTCCTGCTGCTGGTCGTCGCAGCACTCACCTCGACCATCTCGCTGCACGAGGTAGTCACGGTCTACCTGCACGAGGAGTGGCACCTGAGCCGTAAGGCTGCGGCATGGCTGACGACCGCCGCCACGGCCGCCCTGGCGTCGCTGGCATCGCTGTCGCTGGGTGCGTTGGGCAGTTGGAAGATCGCCGGGCTCTCGCTTTTCGATTCGCTCGACTTCCTGACGGCCAACATCCTGCTGCCGGCAGGCGGGCTTTTCACCTGCATCTTCGTGGGCTGGAAGCTCGACCACCACATCCTCAAGGCACAGATCACCAACGACGGAGAGCTGAAATTCCGCATCTACGGCCTGTTCAGCTTCCTGCTCCGCTACGTCTGCCCGGCCGTGCTGCTGCTGATCTTCCTCGACAACCTCGGCGTATTCTGACACGGCCGACACGCGTTTCCCCGACCCCGGACTTCGGAAAGTCCGGGGATTTTTATTTCCGCGGCCAGGACGGAATGGAGGGCGTACATTTCGATTCAAAACCACTCTTTCTCAAAAAAGCAGACATTTCGCCCAGTTTTTTTGTGTTTTATTTTGGAAAATAAAATTAAAGATTTATTTTTGTTTCATAATGAAATTAAAAATATTACACATCACAATAAAAAACACAAATACAACCGAAAAACCCAAAAAAGGTAAAAAGCGGCACGAGATCCAATCACGACCGTAAAAGGCAAACCGCGGGCAGCACCCGCGGCCTGCATCCGTTTCAGTGACAAGCTTTCGCAGCGGCAGCCGATTGCCAGGGTATGAAAAAAGGATTACATTCCGGTGACAACGACACACGGAGCCAATTATTAAAATATTTTTGCAGCCGGAGCGACAAAGGCTCCCACCTATAATAATAAAGAAACCATTCGAAAAGACCCGGCCATGAAAAACCTGTTACTTTTCCTGCTGGCCTGCAGCCTCGGCGCCGCAGCCGCAGCCCGCCCGATACGGGGATCGGTCAAATGCGGCGGAAAGCCGATGGGCGGCGTGACCGTAACCGACGGTTATACGTTCGCGCAAAGCGACGAGCAGGGCATATTCACGCTCGATGCCGACGACCAGGCGCTGTTCATCAGTCTGGTGACCCCGTCCGGCTACCTGGCTCCGCTCGATGGGGGCATCCCGCAATTCTACCGCGCATACGACCCGGCGGCCAAACGCTACGACTTCGAATTGCAACCGTGGCCCGGCTCGGGCGAATGCTACGAACTGCTGGCGATCGCCGATCCGCAGCCCAAGACCGAAGAGCATTTCCGGCGGTTGCGGAGCGAGGTCATGCCCGCATTGCAGGCGGCAACCGATAACGGGAGGACGCGGGGCTCGAACCAGGCCGCGATCGTGCTCGGGGACATCGTATGGGACTCCCCGGAACTCTTCGCAGGCGTGAAAGCGGAGTTCGCCGGGCTCGGGGTACCCGTATACGGCGTGATCGGCAACCACGACCACGACCTGAACAAATACACCGACCGCGAGGCGACGGAGAACTACCGCCGCCATTTCGGCCCCACCTATTATGCCTTCGACATGGGGCGCACGCACTATATCGTACTCGACGACATCGTTTACCACGGCGCGAAGAAATACGAGGAGCAGATCGACACAATGCAACTGCGCTGGGCCGCCGCCTATGCGGAACGCCTGCCTGCAGGGTCGCGCGTCTGCATCGCGATGCATGCCCCGGCCATGAAATCGTGGCTCGGGAACCGCGTCATGGAGTCGGCCGAGAGGCTGATGGACGCCTTCGCCGGGCACGAACTGCACTTCATCACCGGGCATACGCACCTCAACTCGAATTACGACATCCGCGAGGGGGTCACGGAGCACAACGTAGCGCAGGTCTGCGGCAACCTCTGGTGGGATCCGATCAACTGGGACGGTACGCCCAAGGGCTTCCAGCTGTTCCGCGAATGCGGCGGGGAATTCTCGTGGGAATACCGGAGCCTGGGCGAGTCCCCGGCACGGCAGATCCGCGTATGGCACCCCGGCCAGGTGGCCAAGCACCCGGCCAGCGTCGTGGCAAAGGTGTGGAACTGGGATTCGTACTGGACGGTCGTATGGTATGAGGACGGCCGTTACCGCGGCGCCATGCAGCGTACGACGCTCGACGACCCCGATTATACCGCACACATCGACTCGCTGAAGGCCGCCGGGAGGAAAATCTCCAAAGTCCAGCGCCCACGCCCGACGAACTTCTATTTCACGGCACGCCCCTCGGCATCGGCCCGCGAGGTGGAGGTGGTCGCCACCGACCGATTCGGCCGCCGCTACTCGGAGCGCATCGCACTCGGGCACACCGACTGACATACAGGACACCAACACCAAAATCATCAATAGCCTATGAAAAAACTGATTACTTTAATCGCCGGGTTGCTGCTCGTCGCCCTGCCGGTCGGACTGGCCGGTTGTGACGACAGCGACAAGGAGATCTACAACGATGGCCGGCTGGTCACCGATGTAGTTATTCCGACCTCGATGACCGTCTACCGCGGGATGGAGGTTTCCGTTTCCGGCTACGGCTTCGCCCAAGGCGACGCCATCGCGTTACGCGCCGGCGAGGATCTCCCGGCAGCGACCACGGTAGCATCGGAAAAACTGCTGACGTTTGTCATACCCGACGGCGCGGCAGACCAGACCGTCTATAAGGTCGTGCTCAACCGGGCACAGGACTACCAGGTGCTCGGATCGAGCAGGATGACCGTACAACTGGCCATCGACGTCGACCTGGGCAAGACCATCTCGGGCAACTGGGGCGGCGACGCCGTGATCCGCGGCCGCGGGTTCATGGCTACGGACAAACTCTTCCTGGAACAAGGGGGGGGGAAATTCGAAGCGCCGGTCAAGGGTGCTGACGATTCTTCGCTGACCTTCACCATTCCCCAGAACGCCGCCGACGGCGACTGTGAATTCACCCTGCAGCGCGGAGCAGAAGAGCAGGCACTGGGCTCCGCCAAACTCAACCTCTCCCTGGGCGGCGTCACCGTACCGGACAAGGAGGGCGCGACGATCAAGGGTATCGTCCACCTGGCAGGACAAGGCATCGCCGACGTCCTGGTCTCGGACGGAGACCTGATCACCAAGACCGACGCCAACGGTTTCTATTGGCTCAATTCCGAAAAACGCAACGAACTCGCCTTCGTCATCCTGCCTGCGGGCTATGACGTCCCCACCGTCAAGGCGATGCCCCAGTTCTGGCAGCCCTGCACGCTCGACGCAAACACCGTCGAACAACTCGACTTCCAGCTGCTCAGGGCCGACAACGACTCCCACACCATGCTCGTGGCCACGGATATGCACCTGGCCAACCGCAACTCCCCGAAAGATTACGTCCAGTTCGCCGACGGCTTCGTCAAGGAGCTGACATCGGCCTACAACTCCGCCGCACCCGGAAAGGTATACTGCCTCAACCTGGGCGACTTCTCGTGGGACGGCTACTGGTACGACAACAAGTGGGCGCTGCCCGAATGCAAGCAGAGCGTCGAGGACTTCAACTTCCAGATGTGGTCGGTGATGGGCAACCACGACAACGACCCCTATGTAGCCTCCGATTTCGGCGCCGAAGGCCCCTACCGCCAACACATGGGCCCGGTTTACTACGCCATGAACATCGGCCGGATACACTACATCATGCTCGACAACACCGAGTACCTCAACACGGGCGGCTCGCAGGGTACGGTCGGTTCGTGCAACTACAACCGCCGCTTCGACGACCGGCAGCTGGCATGGCTCAAGGAGGAACTCACCCATGTCGACAAATCGACCCCGATCGTCGTGGGATGCCACTGCCCGCTTTACTCGTACAGCGGAAGCGGCGGCGTGAGCGTAGCGCTCCAGACCCAGGCCGACATCGACAAAATCCTGAGCTGCTTCGCCGGCTTCAGCAACGTGACTTTCCTCACGGGGCACACGCACGTGAACCGCAATATCCAGTCGCCGACCTATGCGAACGTCTACGAGCAGAATATCGCGGCGGTCTGCGGCACCTGGTGGTGGACGCAGCAGTACGGCAACAACAACGTCTGCACCGACGGTTCGCCCGCGGGTTACAAGATCTTCACGGTCGACGGAACCGACCTCAAATGGCAGTACAAAGCCACGGGGCTTCCCATCGAAAAGCAGTTCATCACCTACGACATGAACGAGGTCAAGGAGTACTGGGCCACCGACGCCACGGCACTCAAGGCCTTCGCCGCAGGCAACGACCTCCGAAACCGCGACAAGGATTATTCGACGGTGGGCGAAAATGCCGTCTACATCAACGTCTGGGCCTATGAACCGGGCTGGACGGTTTCCGTGACGGAAAACGGAACGCCGCTCGCCGTGAAACAGGTCTGGAGCAAGAAAGACCCGCTGCACAGCATTTCGTACGACATCCCGCGCGGCGCGGTCAACAACGGCACACTCACCTTCCCCTCGACCTCCTGCATGCATATGTTCGAGGTTACGGCCTCTTCGGCATCTTCCACGCTGGAGATCTCGGTTACCGACCGCTTCGGCAACGTCAGCACGGAGTCGATGACCCGGCCCAAGGCGCTCACGACCGACGTGACCAAATAACCCTCAAAAAACCTTAAGACAATGAAGCGTATAATGAACAAATGGTTGTGGTCGTTATTATGCGTCACGCTCCTGGGAGCCGCGGCATGCAGCGACGACGACACCGAAGGGGATTCGGGGAACCCCATCCCCCCGGCACTCTCCACCGAAAACCTGCCCGATGCAGGGCTGAAGTTCCTCTATTCGGCACTGACCCCGCATACATTCACCATGAGCGTCGATGCGCCCTGGGAGATCACCAAGACCGCAGGCTGGTTCGTCGTCACCCCGAACAAGGGCGAGGCGGGCCAGAATATCCAGGTCACCGTCACCCCGACCCTGAACCAGGGCGAGGCGCGCGACGGCGAATTCACCATCCGCGCCAACAGCGGCAACAACCTCCATCCCTGCCTGACGCAGAAGAGCATCCCGCTTTCGCAGGACGCCTACCTGGCGGCCGGCATCGTGATAACGGGGCTCGACGAACGCCTGCTGGCATTCGAAGCCGAAGATACGGATCCGGTAGTCTTCACCGTCGAGGCATCCTACGACTGGACGCTCACGGTGGAGAACGAGACCTGGCTGACGGTCGCCCCCAAGAGCGGCAAGGCCGGCTCTGCGGCCGAAGTCACCATCACGCCCAAGGCCAACACCACCGACGAACGCCGTGAGTCGAAGATAACGATCACGGCCGGCGACGCCGAATTCGGGGAGAACACCGCCGAAGAGATCATCGAGCTGGTTCAGGCGCCCTACATGCCCAAGGACACGCATGCCGAGGGATACGTCTTCTTCAGCGACGACTTCCAGTGGATTCCCGACAACTGGGTGAGCCCCTACACCAAGTACGGCTGGCCGAGCGTATCGATCGACGGCACGAACGGCAACGAGTTCGCCCTTTCGACCGACGGGATGAAAGAGGCCGTAGCGGCCAAGGGCTACACCTACACCCCCTCGGTATATGCCCGTTACGAAGGCCATGTCAAGCTGGGTAAGATCGCCAACATGGGCGCCATCACGATTCCCGCGCTCACGGGCATCGACGCCGGCAAGGCCGCGACGCTGCTCGTGCAGTTCGACGCAGCCGCCTATTCGTCGGCAGGCGGCGCGGTGGACAACGGCGACGACCACATGGACGTCACGATCAAAGGGCCCGGCACGATCGGCGACCTGGTGGAAACCACCGCGCTGGTCGAGGTGAAGAACGTCTGGGAGTGGACGCGCTACTCGCTGATCGTCTACGGCGCTACGAACGAAACCCGCATCACCTTCGGCAGCGAGCGCGAAGTGAAATGCCGCCTCTACCTGGACAACATCACCGTGACGCGCGCCAAGGACGAGAACCCCGAAGCCCCGGCACCGGAGGCACTCGTCACCCCGTTAGACAAGGAGATCGTCAACACTTCCGATCCGAGTCTCTTCGATGCCAACAGCATGGTGGTCGCCGAAGGCGGCACGCTGACCTGCTCGGTGCGCGTCAACAAGGCCTGGACGGCAGAGACCGACTGCGACTGGCTGACGATCACCACCGTACGCTGCGGCGACGCAGACCCGTCGACGGTAACGGGCGCGAACAACGGCGCATCGCTCTCGAACGGCGTGGCGACCGTCAAGGCCACGGGGCTGCCCTACGTCACCACCAAGGTGGAAGTAGGCAGGAACTCCGGAGGCGAAAGCCGCACGGGCCATATCATCATCAAGTCGGAAGGCGCAGAGATCGAGAAGGTTGCCGTCACGCAGGCTTCCGGGGCACAGATCACCATCGAAGGGCTAACGGACAATACGCTGGAGCTCAGCGACAACCCCACAGAATCGGGTGCCGAGGTGAAATTCACGGTCAACGCCCCCTATCCCTGGACGATCGCCCCATCGGGCGCTGCGGCATGGTACGAGGTGAGCCCCGGGCAGGGTGCCGCCAACACCGACGTGGAGGTAACGGTCAAGGCGCTTGAGCAGAACCTCTCGTTCCGCCGCTTCGGCGAGTTTACGATCACGGCGGCCGAGGGCGATGCAACCCTTACCGAGAAGATCGCGCTTTCGCAGCAGCCCGTATCGCCCGGAACGGTGAAATGGAACTTGGCGTCTCCCGTACAATGGTCGTTCTCGGAAGAGGATATGGGCAACTACGCCCAGGACTTCAAGGGCGGGCCCGACAGCCCGTACAACACGGTGCTGGCCCAATCGGGGCCGGGGTACCTCTCCTATACGCACACGGCACCGAGCGATCCCGACAAGAAATGCGAACGCATCGTCGGCAGTACGGGCCATCCGTACATCACGGGCGGCTGGCCGGGCGACTACTGGACGTTCGCCGTCCCGGTGACGAACCTCGACGCAGGCACCAAAGTCCGCTTCACGGCGATCACCCGCACCTCGGCCACCGGCCACAAATTCTGGCGGATGGAGTACAACGACGGCGGCACCTGGAAACCCGCCGCGGCATTACAAACGACCACGGAAACGGGGGAAGAGGTCTCCTACACCCACGCCATGAAAGCCGACGGGACGACCTACATCACGGTCGACGTGACGGTCACCTATGCCAATGCGATCTCCGGCGGCAACATCGAATTCCGGTTCGTCTGCGCAGCCAACTGGCAGGCCAACGGCAAGGGCGCACTCACCAAGCCCAACGGCGGAACGATACGCTGGGGCGGAGCCGGAACAGCCGACAGCCCGAGAATACAGATCGTACCCTAAACCGACCTTGACGGCTGCGGCCGCCCGCAGGACGACCGCAGCCGTTCGACAAAAAAACCCGAATTAAAAAAATCAACAATATGAAGCTTAAAACATACATACGGAATGCTTTGGCAACCGCGGTAATGTTGCTGGTCGCTTCGGCCGCCTGGGCCCAAAGCCGCAACATCACGGGCATCGTGTTCGACACGGACGGCAAAAGCCCGCTCGTCGGGGCCACCGTCATCCTGAAGGGGACTGCGACAGGCACGATTTCGAACGCAGACGGAACCTATACGATCCATGTCGGCAGCGACAACGACGTGCTGGTCTTCCAGTCGCTGGGTTATGACCCGCAGGAGGTCACGGTCGGAAGCCGCACCACGATCAACGTCACGCTGAAAGAATCGGCGCAGAAGATCGACGAAGTGGTCGTCACGGCACTCGGCCTGACCCGCTCGGAGAAATCGGTCGGCTATGCCGTTTCGAAAGTCTCGGGCGACGAACTCACCAAATCCATATCGAGCAACTGGGTGACGGGGCTCAACGGCAAGGTCGCCGGTATGTCGATGTCCTCGGCGGGCACCGGCCCCGGCGGTACGGTACGTGTGACGCTGCGCGGCGACACGTCGCTCAACTACGGCGCCAACGAAGCGCTGTTCGTCATCGACGGTATCCCGATGAGCAACGGCACGGTAGCCTCCGGTTCGGGCGCCAACTATGCCAACAGCAACGCCCCGGTGGACTTCGGTAACCCGATCTCCGACCTCAACCCCGACGACATCGAGAACGTCTCCGTCCTCAAAGGCCCCGCCGCAGCCGCGCTTTACGGTTCGATGGGCCAGAACGGCGTGGTGCTCATCACCACCAAGTCGGGCCGCGAACAGCGTGGTATCGGCGTTACCTACAACGGTTCGGTGACCTTCGAGACCGCAGGCTTCTGGCCCGAATTCCAGGAGGAATACGGCCCCTCGGCCGTCACCACGTCGCTCACCAACCGCGTCGCATCGGCATGGGGCCTTCCCGGCACGATGACCTACGACGGGCAGCCCGTCCGCCAGCAGATCTCGCGCTACACGTACGGCGAGCATTTCGACTCCAGCAAGCTGCGCTATCTCTACATGTCGAAGAACTGGGAGACCGGGGAGTTCACCCCCCTGCCGTGGGTATACGCCGACGACTGGTTCACCGGCCTCTTCGAAACGGGCGTTACGTGGAGCAACTCGGTGACCATCGACGGTTCGACGGGCAAGGGTACGAGCACGCGCTTCTCATTCACCGACCTGCGCAACGACTGGATCACGCCCAACTCGGGCTACGAACAGCAGACCTTCGCACTGGCCCTGAACCAGAAGATCAGCAAGGCCATCAAACTGGCGGCAAAAGTCAACTACATCCGCAAGAACAGCGACAACATGCCCATGTCGGGTTACAGCCAGGGTTCGCCCATGTACGGCCTGATCTGGGGCTACAACACCAACCCCATCTCGGCTTACCGCGACGAGTACATGCAGGGCCGTTATACCTATGCCAACTACCTGGCAGGCAGCGGCGAGGACAAATACAACACCACTTCGGGGCTTATCTACAACAGCCTCGAGGGCCACAACCCCTACCGCACGCTGTACGAGGAGCTGAACAAACTGGATCGTGACCGTTTCTTCGGCAACGTGAGCATCGACTTCACGATCCTGCCCGAGCTGACCTTCACGCTGCGCGGCGGCTTCGACGCCAATATCGAATGGCGTTCGCAGCAGAAACCCTTCATGTCGCTCGACAACCGCTACGGCATGTACCGCGAGAAGACCATCCGCCGCTACGACTACAACTCGGACTTCCTGCTCAAGTACAACAAGCTGTGGGATCGCTTCGGCGTCACGGCGGCATTCGGCGGCAGCGTCCTGCGCAACAAATACTACTCGACCACCATCACCGCCTCGCAGCTGAGCAGCGAAGGCCCCGGCATGTATTCGTTCGCCAACGCCGCGGTAGCCCTCGACACGTCGCCCTACCGCAGCAACCGGCAGACCAACAGCCTTTACGGCTTCGTCAACCTGTCGTGGGACGACACCTACTTCCTCGACGTCACGGCCCGCAACGACTGGTCGTCGACGCTGGCTCCCTCCAACTGGAGCTATTTCTACCCGTCGGTATCGGCCAGTATCCTGCTCGACAAGGCGTTCAAGATCAACTCCCCTCATGTCAACATGATCAAGCTGCGCGGTTCGTGGGCACAGGTGGGTAACGACACTTCGGTCTTCTCGCTCTACGACGACTACTCGACCACGGACTATCCGGGCGGCGTCACGCTGCCTACGGCCAGCAACTACCCGTACATCCTCCCGGAAAAGACCAGCAGCTGGGAAGTCGGCCTGGAAACCAAGTTCCTGGGCAACCGGCTCAATGTCGACGTGGCGCTCTACAAGACCAGCACCCGCAACCAGATCATCAGCGCCGAAACGAGCGCCGAAACCGGCAGTACGTCCCGCAAGATGAACGCCGGCCTGATTACCAACAAGGGTGTCGAGGTCACGTTCCGCATGGTTCCCGTCCGCACGAAAGACATCAACTGGGAGATCAACGGCAACTGGTCGCTCAACAAGAACAAACTCAACGAGTTGCAGAACGGATGGGATCCCGAAACGCCGTTGCAGACCTCGACCTCGACGACCATCGGCAGCCGTATATTCGTCTACTCGTACGTGGGTAAGTCCATGCACCAGCTCTATTCGGCCAGCCACTACGAGTACGCGCCGGAGGGTTCGACCTACACGGACGAAAACGGCAACCAGGTCGACTGCTCGGGCATGCAGATCATCAACGCCAAGACCGGCTACCCGCTGCTGACCAAGGAGACCGACTCCAAGAAGTTCGAGCACCTGGGCAGCGTAATCCCCGACTGGAAGGCAGGCTTCGGCACGACGTTCCGCTACAAGAACCTCTCGCTGAGCGCGCAGTTCACGGCGCAGGTCGGCGGCGTGGCCTACTCGGTGACCAACTTCGCACTCTCGTACCAGGGCAAACTGAAGAACTCGCTCGCCGGACGTGACGACGGCCTGGTTCTGCAGGGCGTCAACGCCGTGGACAACGGCGACGGCACGGTTTCCTACCAGAAGAACACCGCCGTCACGGAGAACATCTACACCTACTACCAGTCCTACAAATGGGTGCGCGACAACGGCCGTGAAAACACGTTCAGCACCGACTTCCTCAAGTTCAAGGAGCTGCGCATCGACTACCAGCTGCCGAAGCACCTGATGGCCAAGACCCGTTTCCTGCAGGGCGCGTCGATCGGGTTCTTCGCCACCAACCTCTTCTGCATCACCGACTGGCCGCAGTTCGACCCCGAGGCGGCAGGTCTGGTCAACGGTACGAACATTTACCCCGGTATCGAAACCGTCACCTTCCCGATGACGCGTACCTACGGTATCAACATCAAACTTCAGTTCTAAAACTGCGAACGCCATGAAATACGCAAAATATATCCTGATACTCGCGCTGCTCGCCGCATCGGGCGCATGTACGAACGATTTCGAGGATTACAACACCAATCCGAACAAACAATCGGAAGGGTCGGTAGCCCCCATCGCGCTGCTCGAACCGCTGATTTACAGCTCCACGAACAGCTATTCGTCCTACATGCTGAGCATCGCCAACGAGATTTCGCAGGTCACCGTGGCCAAGTCGACACCGCGCCGCGAACACTGCTACAACCTTGCCGACGGCAATTTCAAGGCCATCTGGAACCTCGGGTACAAATGGGCCGGCAATGCCAAGCACATGTACGACCTGGCCGTGGCGCAGAACCAGCCCAACTTCCAGGCCATCGGCCTGACGCTGAAGGTCTATAACATGTCGATCCTCACCGACATGTTCGGTTCGATCGCCTACCGCGAGGCGCTCAAGGGCGGCGAGGGCATCAACACCCCGCATATCGACTCGCAGCAGGAGGTCTATACGGCCATGCTGGAGGAACTCGAGCTGGCCAACTCGCTCTACAACGCCAGCCTGGGGCTGGACGACCCCACCAAGGACGGCATCTACGGCGGCGACATCGCCAAGTGGCAGAAATTCACCAACACGCTGCGCCTGCGTCTGCTGATGCGCGTGAGCGGCCGTAACAACGCCTTCACCCCCACGGTCGGCGAGCAGATCAACCAGATCATCTCCAACCCGGGCAAATACCCCGTCTTCGAGTCGAACGACGACAACGCCACCGTGAAGTTCTCCGGCAGCGCGGAGTATTACAAGACCTATTTCAACTCCAGTTCGTTCCCCGACGACAAGAGCCTGTCGAGCGACCACCACATCGCCGCACAGCTGCTCGACCTGCTCTACGACGCTTCGGACGGCTTCGTCGACCCGCGCCTGCGCATCTGGATCAAGCCCCGCTACATCCAGTATCCCAGTGCGACCGAGCCCGACGTGATCCGCGAAATGATCGGCGCCGTCTCGGGCTGTACGATCAACTACAACGGCATCACCTCCATCAGCGAACGCGAACCCTACCTGCATTACGAAACGCTGGTGGGCGACACGCGCCCCAACCACATGCTCGACTACGACGAGCTGCTCTTCATCAAGGCCGAAGCAGCGATGAACGGCTGGATATCGGGCTCCGCCAAGGAGTATTACGAAGCGGCGATCACCGCGTCGTGCCAGAAATGGGGCGAATACGGCATTTACGCTTCCTACCCCGAACTCAACGCGTCGAACAAGATCGAACTCAAGACCGTAGCCATCACGCAGAAGAACATCGCCGCACTGCTGGCGAGCGACCAGGTAAAATGGAACAATACCCAGCAGCGCCTCGCCGAGCAGAAATGGCTCTCGCTGTTCTGGGTCATCGGCTTCCAGATGTACCACGAAATGCGCCGCACGGGGTATCCCGAGTGCAAGACCGGCATGGGAACGATCGAGCTGAACGCCACGGGCGGAAAGTTCATCGCCCGCTATCCCTATCCGTCGATCGCGATCGCCAACAACCGTGCAAACTATACGGCCGCATTCGAGGCACAGGGCGGTACCATCAACGACAACACCATGGTCTTCCCGATATGGTGGAGCGGCCAGGCCGTCGCCAAGGATGCCGGGCAGCCGTGGGAACACTCGTTCCGCAAGAATGTCATCGCCGAAGAGAACCTATAATCTAAAAACGAACGCACTATGAACGCGAAAAACATATTCCGCAACATGAGGGGCCTGGCCATGTCGGCGCTGCTCCTGATCCCGGCGGCCTTCGTCTCGTGCAGCGACGACGACACGGAGGGCGGCAGCCCCTACTTCCGGCTGGAGAATACCGTCGTATCGAGCAAGCTGGTGACCGCCTCCTCCGACCTGGGTTTCGACGCCGAGGCCATCATCGGCGACGCCACGCTCGAACTGATCCGTTACGACATCCGTTCGAACTGCAACTGGAGTGTCGAATGCAACTCCACGGACGGAGACTGGATCAAATTCTACCCCAAGACAGGCCAGGGCGACGGCAAGGTACGCTTCTGCCTGGAGGACAACGATGCCAACACCCCGCGTTCGGCGACGGTCGTATTCCGCTATGCGGACGGCAGGCAGACCGAAACGACCCTCGTCGTCAACCAGAGCGCCAACAAACCTTACATCAGGTTCGTCGTCAACAACATCGAGACGAACGAGATCGTAGCGGGACGCTATGCCGCCCATTACGACATCAAGGTCGCGTCGAACGTGACGCCGTTCTACGAACCCGAAAAAGCCGAATGGGCAACCTTCACCGAGACGGGCAACGGGACTTTCACGCTCGACATCGAGGAGTATCCCGAGCAGCCGGCATCCCTGAGCCGTGATTTCAGCATCGCCTTCAAGGGCAGCGGCCAGTACAAGGACATCAGAGCCGACCTGAACATCCTGCAGGACATCACGCCGCAGATCGAGATTACGAGCGAGGACATCGGCGACGACCTTGCACTGCCCCCGTTTCCGGCCTACCAGCCCAATGCATTCACCTTCAAGGTGAAATCCAACTGGGACTGGACGATTTCGGTTGCCGAGAACGCATGGATCGAGGTCACGCCCTCGGCCGGCGAAGCGGACAAGGAGTATGTCATGACGGTGAAAGCGACCAGCAACCTCTCGCTCGACGAACGCTCCGCTTCGTTCTCGATCATCTCGGACGAGGTGCTCGGCACCAAAGCCGTCAAGGAGATCTTCGTGACACAGGAAAGCCTGGCGGAAGGCGGGCCGCTGGAAGGTCTGGACGCTCCGGTAAAGTGGTTCTTCAACGGTGCATCGGGCACGGACTACACGGTTCCGAAAGAGCAGTTCGAGCAGAACAACAAGCTCATGGCCTCGTCGGGCGTAGGTTATATCTCCTACTTCCACACCTTCAACTCCGACGGCAGCCTGCACCCCAACAGCACGCGCATGATCGGCGGCACGGGACAACCCTACGTCACGGGAGCATGGAAGGGCGACTACTGGTTATTCGAAGTTCCGGTCAAGAACTTCAAGTCGGGAACGAAGGTTCGTTTTACGGGTCTCACACGTATCTCCGGCACCGGACAGAAGTACTGGAGCCTGCAATATATGGACGGTACGAGCTGGAAACCGGCGACCGACACGCAGACCGCAACCGTCAACGGGGAACAGATCACCTACACGCATCTGGTACCGACGGCCAACATGCAGATCGACGTGACGATGACCTTCGCACGCGGCATTAGCGACGGCAGCGTCAAGATCCGGTTCTATTGCGAAGCCAATACCACGGGCGGCACGGAACCCAACGGCGGTACGATCCGCTGGGCAAGTTCCGCCGATAACGGGTACAATGACAGTCCGGTCATTCAGGTTGTCGAATAACACCGGGCAATCTCCACACGGTACAGGGAGGCCTTCTGGCCTCCCTGTCCTTTTATTCCGGCCCCGGGCGCCCATTGCCGAAGGCCGGGCCCATCAGGCCCAAAGCGCATCCCCATCCGTCCATGCCATGCGCGGCAACCCGGGGCATGTCAGGCAGCAGGAAGGGATGCACGGGCACGGAAACGGGCACACGAGTTCAACGCGCACAGCGTACGGCGCTGGACACACGCGGTTCACGGTACGAGGCTCACCGTCTCTCAGCACACGGCGCACAGCCTACAATTCACAGCGCACAGTTCATGATTTGCAGTTCACGGCTCACGGGCGCAAACGATAGCGATACGCACCACCGGAAAAGCCGCAAAAAAGGGAGCCGTGCGAGGGCTCCCTTAAATGTCTGTATCAAAGTTCGTCAGTTGATGTTCCGCCGGTCGGGTTCGTGGTCGGGGGAAGCGGCTTCCATGTCGATCTGCAACTTGACCATGTTGATGGCTGTCGCAGCCGCTTCATCGCCCTTGTTGCCGTGGCGGCCGGCGGCGCGGGGTCAAATATGT
>OCAV01001167.1_pt1 | contig 18396 bp, 17 predicted proteins | sample 1538331 | NCBI WGS metagenome assembly OCAV01 (sample SAMEA2580297, study PRJEB22360) | human gut metagenome | biome: human gut; feature: human-associated habitat; material: faeces | place: Denmark | collected 2008/2010
TGCATTTTGCAACAGCCCTTTTAATTCTTCTATTAGCCAAATACTTTCACCGCAATCATCGCAGCACCCAGCACCACCAGCACGATGCCCGTAATCCGGTTGAGCATTTTGGGGCTCGCCTTGTTGGCAAACAGGGCGGCCACACGCGCACCAGCTAGGGTGGCCGCAATGCAAACGCTCAATGCGAGCGGGTCGGGCATGCCGCCGATCGCCACATGGGAAAGCGCTCCGGTGAGCGCGGTAAACGTCATGATAAACACGCTGGTGCCGACCGCTGTTTTTAATTCGTACCCCAGCACACTTGTGAGAATTAACAGCAACATCATGCCGCCGCCAGCGCCGATAAACCCACAGATAAAGCCGATCAACACGCCGCAAAAAATGGATTCGACCGCCTTACGGCCGGTGCTTTTGGCGGAAAGCGCCGCCTTTGTGGTCATAACGGGCCTCACAATAAACTTAACGCCGAGCAATGTCGTCATAAAAACGGAAAAGCCGCCCATTGTGCTGTTTGGCACGAGGGAGGCGATATAACTGCCTACCAATGTGAATATTAACACGGAGCAGAGCATAATAAGGCCGTTTTTAATATCTAAATTTTTATGTTTCCCATAAGTATAGGCGGAGATCGCCGAGGCGAGCACATCGGAGGCGAGCGCGATGGCAACCGCTTCATAAGCAGGCACGTTTAAAAACGTAATCAGCATCGGCGAAATGACCGCAGCGGCAGAAAGCCCTGCCAAACCGGTGCCAACGCCGGCTCCGAGCCCGGCAATGAGATAGATAAGCAATTTAACCGCCATTTTGATAATCCTCTCTGATGTTGCGGGCCATTTTGCGGAAAGCGGCCTTTACGGTTTCCAGCTCATCTACTGGAATGCCGCGATAGATCGTGTTGAAAAAGTCCTGCTGCATCTGTTGAGCCTCTCGGACGGCCGGCATGGCCTCGGATTGCAGCTTCAAGTGGATTAAGCGGCGGTCGCGTTGATCTTGCTCACCCTTGAGATAACCCCTGCTGAAGAGGGAATCAACGGATTTGCAGACATGGGATTTCGAAAGCGCACGGTATTCGACGATATCCCGCGAGGTATCATAGGGCTGGTTGTTCGCAAGGAATAAGAGAATATCAATTTCATTTTTGGTGAGATGATATTTGTTGCTGATCTCTTTGCATCGATTTTCATAGAGGTGTTTGATCATTTTGCCGGTCTGGATGAGGCGAACGACATCCCGCATATGGGAACACTCCTTTATAGTTCACTATTCAACGGTACATTTTTAAACTATTATTGCAGATACACGGAAAAAAGTCAAGCGGATCAGACGGAAAGAGGGCAAAAAAGGACTGTTACAAAATGAAATATTTTGCAACAGTCCCGCTCATTCTGCGTATATTCATGCATGATGCAATGCGCTCTGGGATGCGTTCTCAATAGCGCCGCTTGGATTAGGGCTGATATCCCCGAAGCTGTTCGAAAACCTCTGCGCAGTCCTCGCTGTGGATGACCAGCGTGACAGGCTTCGAAAGATCCAGACTAAAAATGCCCATGATGGATTTTGCGTTTACCGTATAGCGCCCGGAAACAAGATCTGTATCGAATGGATAGCGGGAAACAAGCTCTACAAAGGCTTTAACGCGTTCAATGGAATCGAGCCGGAGGGTTATTTTATGCATGATGGTAACCATCCTTTCTTTGCAAGGAGCCTTTCAGCCAGCTCCTCATCCCTATCGGATTGCCTGTTCGTTTTCGTGATCAAATAGATAAAGCTTATTGGTATCAATTGCGAGCTGGAGATCGTCGCCGGACTGAATTTGCGCGCGCGAGGGTGTGCGTGCGGTGAGCTTTTGGCCGCCTGCCTCCAGGTGAAGATATATTTCTGATCCCATCATTTCGGCCAGCTCCACATGCGCAGTGAATTTTGCATCGGCGGCGGCAAGGCCTAAAAAAGAATCTTCTGTGTGCAAATCCTCTGGGCGCAGGCCGAGAATGATTTGTTTGCCCCCATATTCCCGGAGTGGCGCGTGTGAGGATAGGGACGAGGGCACACGGATGCGGCATTCGCCGAAGTGGAGAAAGACCGCTTCGCCGTCTAGGATAACGTCCGCATTGATGAAATTCATTTGCGGAGAGCCGATAAAGCCCGCCACAAAAAGATTTTCAGGGCTGTGGTAAAGCGCCTGCGGGGTGTCTACCTGCTGGATGATACCGTCTTTCATGACGACGATGCGGTCGGCCATCGTCATTGCCTCTGTCTGATCATGCGTGACATATACAAAGGTGGTTTCCAGTTGCTTGTGTAGGCGGATGATTTCTGTGCGCATCTGGGTGCGCAGCTTTGCATCCAGGTTGGAGAGGGGCTCGTCAAGCAGAAAAACAGAGGGATTGCGCACCATGGCCCGGCCGAGTGCAACACGCTGCCGCTGGCCGCCGGAGAGGGCGCGCGGCTTGCGGTTGAGGTATTCCTCAATGCCAAGTGTTTGGGCGGCCTCATGCACTTTGCGGTCGATTTCAGCGCGCGGCGTTTTGCGCAGCATGAGCCCGAACGCCATATTTTTATAGACTGTCATATGCGGATATAATGCGTAGTTTTGAAAAACCATCGCAATGTCCCGGTCCTTCGGCGCAACATTGTTGACCTTTTTTTCACCGATGTAAAGCTCCCCCGCTGTTATCTCTTCCAGCCCGGCGATCATTCGCAGCGTGGTGGATTTGCCGCAGCCTGAGGGCCCGACGAGGATGATGAATTCCTTGTCATGGATTTCGAGATCCAAGCCCGGGATGACCGTTACCTTGTTATCATACGTTTTTACAATATTTTTCAGCGTGATGCTTGCCATGGAGCAGTCCTCCTGTCTATGATGCGTGTCGGTATTTTCCAAGGGTAGTATTGCCGCGAAATGCGCTCGGCAATCGTAAAAGCGGCTGGTCTATAAAAATTTTGTTTAAATAGCGCTTTGTCTCCACATAATAGGGATGTTCGTTGGCGTTTCTCAACGCTGAAAATCATGACAAATGGAGGATTTTTGACATGAAGAAGATGAAAAAGTGGATGGCAGTGTTTTTGACCTGCCTGATGCTCGTCCCGACCCTCGCGGCCTGCAAACGGGAAGAGGCTCCGGAGGGCAACACAGGAAACAGCAATGCGGCCGGCAATGTCAATACGAATCTGAAGGGCACGGTTGATATCTTCCAATTTAAGGTGGAGATTAACGACGCGCTCAAAGCGGCAACGGAAACCTATATGAAAACGCACCCAAATGTGAAAATTAACCTAGAAACCGTGGGCGGCGGCTCAGATTATGGCGCAGCCCTCCGCACGAAGATGCAAAATGCGGATCAGCCTGAGATTTACAACGTCGGCGGACCGCAGGATGTGAAAGACTGGATTTCTAACCTGGAGGATTTAAGCGGCGAAGGCTGGACGAAACATGTGGTCGAGGGCCTGCTCGACGATGTGACGCAGGATGGCAAGGTTTACGGTATGCCCTATGCGATTGAGGGCTACGGCTTCGTTTATAATAAGGATATCTTTGAGGCGGCGGGAATTGACGCATCGAAACTCAAGACCTATGACGAAATCGACAAGGCTTTTGGAGAGCTCAAGAGCAAAATTGATAAGGGCGAGCTCAAGGATAAATTCCCGGCACTGGAAGCCGTGCTGGAGTTCCCGGTCAAGGAGAAATGGGTCACCGGCCTTCACACCGGAAACATTGCTCTTGGACAGGAGTTTGACAGCAACAAACAGGCGTATGAGTCCAAAACACTGGATTTTAAATATGCCTCCCAGCTCAAGGATTTGATTGATTTACAGGTGAAGTACACCAAGCACGCCAACAACCCGGCGGCGCTCAACGCAGTGGATTATTCAATGTCCGTCGGCGGAGGTTTGGCAATTGGACGTGTTGCGGCTGTGCAGCAGGGCAACTGGATCTATCCGGAGGTCAAGGAGGTTGACCAGAAGCTGGCGGATCGCCTTGGCATGATTCCAATTCCGCTCAAGGGCGTCAGCGAGGGAAATATTCCGGTTGGCGTGCCGATGTACTGGTGCGTCAACAGCAAATCGTCTGATGCGGATAAAGCCTGCGCAAAAGATTTCCTCAACTGGCTCTATCAGTCGGAAGAGGGGAAAAAGATCGTCGTGGAGGAATTCAACTTCATTCCCGCTTATACGAATTATGGCGATATCAAGCCGAAGGATCCGCTGGGCGCTACGGTGAACGAGTATGCAAACGCGGGCAAAACAGCGCCCTGGGTCTTTATGGGCGAACCCACAGGCTGGGGTGAAAACACACTGGGCGCTTCGATTCAAAGCTATGTGTCAAAAAAGACAACTTGGGATAAGCTGATCAGCGATGCAAAAGCAAAATGGGCATCTGACCGCAAGTAATGGCTGCGGTAAGGCGAGCCGCAGCGCCTTGGGCGGGGAAAGCCCGCCTGAGGCGCATGCCGTTACATCCCGCCGCTGCAATCGGTGAATTCCGCCGATTCGGGCGGCGAATCCCGCCGCATTAGGCGGCGAGAGGAGGAACCTTGTGTGAAAAAATCAAAATTGGGCTATTGGTGCTTCCTGCTGCCGTCACTGCTGGCGTTTCTCATCGTCGAGCTCATTCCGGCGGCAACAGGGCTCGGTTATTCCCTAACGGACTGGAACGGCATTTCCGGAGACGTTAATTTTGTCGGCCTTAAAAATTATCTGGAGGTTTTCCGCAGCGATCCGCAGTTCTGGCGGGCATTCGGGTTCACGGCGGTCTTTGCCGTGTGCGCCGTTATCAGCGTTAACCTAGTGGGGTTCTGCCTCGCGCTTCTAGTGACATCCAAAATTAAGGGAACAACGCTCATGCGCGGCGTGTTTTTTTTGCCGAATCTAATCGGCGGCATCCTGCTGGGCTTTACCTGGCAGTTTATCTTTGTGCAGGCCTTCGAGGCGCTTGGCAAAGCGACGGGGATCGCCTGGCTGCAAGGGTGGTTGTCGGATACGGCAACCTCCTTTGTCGGCCTGCTGATCGTGGTGACCTGGCAGCTTTCCGGCTATATGATGGTCATTTATATTGCACAGCTTCAAAACATCCCGGATAATCTTTTGGAGGCGGCGGAGATTGACGGCGCGAATAGCTGGCAGAAGCTCAGGAGCATAACCCTGCCGCTTGTTGCTCCCGCATTCACCGTGGGGCTTTTTCTCTCGCTATCCAATTGCTTTAAACTTTATGACCAAAACCTGGCGCTGACCAATGGCGGACCCTTCGACTCCACAGAAATGATTGCGCTCAATATCTACAATACGGCTTTTCGATATAACGATCTAGGCCTTGCGCAGGCGAAAGCAGTTATTTTCCTTGTCATCGTGGCGGCAATTGGGCTGACGCAGCTTTATTTCAGCAAACGGAAAGAGGTGGAGATGTAATGACGGCAAAAAAAATCGGCCGGGGGCTTCTCACAGCTCTTGGGCTTGTGTTAGCGGCTTTTTTTATCTCTCCGATCCTGATACTGATCGTCAATTCCTTTAAATCTCTGAAGGATATCTATCTTGATGTGCTCGCCCTGCCGAACCGGGAGACCTTTACGGCAAGCAATTACCCGCAAGCCTACGAAAAACTGGATTTTTTCACTTCGTTCGGCAATTCGCTTGCCATTACGGTGAGCGCAATCGTGCTGCTCTTGATTTTTTGCTCCATGGCGGCATGGGTGCTTGCACGTTATAAAACAAAGATGAGTTCGTTTATTTTCTTGCTCTATGCGGCTGCAACGCTAATCCCCTTTCAATGCGTCATGCTACCGCTGATCCGCTTTATGGATGGGCTGAATTTGATGAACCGCCCCGGTTTGGTTTTTATGTATCTGGGTTTTGGATCGAGCCTCTCTATCATTCTGCTGCACGGTTTTATCAAAAATGTGCCAGTGGAGCTAGAGGAAGCGGCCCGCATCGACGGCTGCAACATGGTGCAAACCTTTTTCCTGATCGTTTTTCCGCTCTTGAAAACAATTCTCATCACTGTGGCGATTCTCAATGCAATGTGGCTCTGGAACGATTTTCTTCTGCCTCAGCTTGTCATCAATAAGCCGGGCTGGCAGACGCTGCCGCTGAAAACCTTTTTGTTCTTCGGTCAGTTTTCCAAGCGATGGGATCTCGCTACGGCGGGGCTGCTCATGTGTATGGCGCCGATCGTACTGTTTTATCTTTTCTGCCAGAAATATATTATCAAAGGCGTGACGGAAGGCGCAGTCAAGGGATGAATAGGAGGCGTCGCATTGAATCTATACCATTTGATTTATGAAAGCACGGCTGGGCAGCCCGCCCGGCGCGAGCCCCGTACAGTAGTCGGGCGGATCCTGCGGGTTGTTTGGCGGGAAGGCTTGACGCTGATGCAACTCAACCTGCTCTTTCTGTGCGCTTGCTTGCCGGTGCTGACCATAGGCCCGGCGCTGGGAGCACTTGCCGCAGTGATGGGAAGGCTCGTGCGGGATGAACCGGTTTTGCTTTGGCGTGATTATTGGGGGGCGTTCCGCAAAACGTTCCGGCCCTGCTTTTGGTCGGGGCTGATTGTAGGGGGCGGCGGGGCCGGATTAGGCGCTGCTGCGGCTGCGGCGATTCTCTTGTTGCCGGAAAGTGTCTGGCGATATGCCTTGGTGTGTGGGGCATGCGCAGTGTGGCTGATCCTGTGCGGCGCGGCAGTCTATCTCTTTGCGCTTCAGGGGGAAGGGGAAAGCGCGGCTTGGCGCAGAGCCTGGTTGCTTTCGCTTTGTTTTCCACAGCGTGCCTTGCCGTGTGCGCTGGGCGTTACAGCCACCCTGTTGGCGGGGATTCTTTTGGCACCGTATTCTGTGCCGGTGGTCTTGCTGTTTCTCTGTTCCGGGGCGGCGCTTTCGGTGCGCTGCGTGCTGGAGAAGGATTTGCAGAAGGCTGAAAAGGTAAAATTCCCTTCTGAATGATTGACATGCCCTGTTGATTTGTTTATAATAAATCTGGTCAATAGGGGAGTAGTCGGCATCGCGGCGGCAAAGGTTGCGGTGCGGTTAAATCAACATCGTGGAGTACCCGGCTGCGCGTACTTCTGGTTTAGCATGAAATGACGAGACCTGTGTTTCGGGAGTTGAGGAACACAGGTCTCGTTTTTTAAATAACACTCCAAAAATACAGGGGGAATGTAACAAATGAGCTTCCTTTGGGAAGGGCTGCTTGCGATTACCTGGCAGCAGGTCGTGATGTACATTGTGGGAGGCGTTCTGATCTATCTTGCCATCTGCAAGGATTTTGAGCCTGCACTGCTGATGCCTATGGGCTTTGGCGCGATTCTGGTTAATCTGCCGTTCAGTGGCGTGCTCGATCAGACGATGCAGGGCGTAGGAGAAACGCATGGTATTATCCAGTGGTTGTTCAATGTAGGAATTGAAACATCCGAAGCGTTACCAATCCTGCTGTTTATCGGCATCGGCGCAATGATTGATTTTGGCCCGCTGCTTTCCAATCCGAAAATGTTCCTCTTCGGCGCGGCAGCGCAGTTCGGCATTTTCTTTGCCATTGCTGCGGCTACGCTTCTGGGCTTTGACTTAAAGGATGCCGCCTCCATCGGTATCATCGGTGCGGCGGACGGCCCTACCTCCATCCTTGTTTCTCAGGTGCTCGGTTCCAAATACGTCGGTGCGATCGCTGTGGCGGCTTATTCCTACATGGCGCTGGTGCCCATTATTCAGCCCGTCGTCATCAAGGCGATCACCACAAAGAAGGAACGCCTCATTCGGATGCCGCACGTTAAGGCGAAAACGATTTCCAAGCGTACGCGCATCCTGTTCCCCATCCTAGTGACGCTCATCGCGGGCCTGGTGGCCCCCATGTCCGTGTCTCTGGTCGGCTTTTTGATGTTCGGCAACCTTCTGCGTGAGTGCGGTGTGCTCAAGCGCCTGTCTGAAACAGCGCAGAATGAGTTTGCTAATATTATCACCTTGTTGCTCGGCATTACAATCTCCTTCAGCATGCGCGCAGAACAGTTTGTTACGCTCAATACGCTGATGATTATTATTCTCGGCCTGTTTGCCTTTGTGTTCGATACCTTCGGCGGCGTTATGTTTGCAAAAATCCTCAATCTCTTCACGAAGAATAAAGTGAATCCAATGATCGGCGCGGCGGGCATTTCCGCTTTCCCGATGGCGGCGCGCGTGGTGCAGAAGATGGGCCTCGCGGAGGATAAGGAAAACCATCTGCTTATGGAGGCGGTCGGTGCGAACGTATCCGGCCAGATCGCATCCGTCGTGGCAGGCGGCGTAATCCTAGGCTTCTTTAAATAAGGGCAGGAAAGGGGAATAACGATGGCTGAATTCATGCTTTTATCGATCCCGTGGGCGGATCGGATGAATAATTTTATGACCTCGCTCGGCTTCATGGGCAAAGGGATGGGCGGTATTCTTGCTGTGATCCTGCTGATCACCCTCCTTGTGGTTCTGATTATGAAAGTGGAGCCGATGATCGCTCAAAAGGAGGAGGCACGCAGGGCAAAGAAGCTGGAAAAGCGTGCGCAGAAGGAAACCTCCGGGCAGTAAAAGAGATAGAACGAAGCAATCATTCATTCGCCCGCCGCCGGAGCAAAAGAGGACTCCGGCGGCGGATTTTTTGCATTTTTACACGCTTTTGTGTATACTCGGTATCAGATGTGTAAGAAAGGGTGACGGATGATGGATGCCTGCCGCATTTTGGTTGTGGAGGATGACTCCGATATCAATGCGCTGCTCTGCCGGATTCTATCCGGCGCAGGCTACCGGGTGGACAGTGCATTTTCCGGCACGGAGGCGCAGCTGCGCCTGCAAATGGAAGAGTATGATCTTCTGCTCTTGGATTTAATGCTTCCAGGCCTTGCGGGGGAGGAGCTGATTGCCTGGCTGCGTGCGGAAAAGATGATGCCGGTGATCGTGCTGTCCGCCAAAGCGGGGCTCGATGCGCGCGTAAACGCGCTGCGGCTCGGTGCAGATGATTTTATCCAGAAGCCTTTTGAAAATGAAGAGGTGCTCGCCCGGGTGGAGGCGCAGCTCAGGCGGTGCAGGCTGTTTTCGCCTGCGCAGCAGTCTCACCGGCTGCATATCGGGCGGCTAATGTTGGATTCTGAAACGATGGAAGCGCAGGCAAACGGACGGAAGCTCGCGCTTACCGCGCGGGAGTTTGCCATTCTGGAGCTGATGATGCGTTATCCACGCCGTGTTTTCACGCGGGAGAATCTGTATGAGCAGATTTGGGGCGGGCCGTATTATGGGGAGGATAACACGGTAAACGTGCACATCTCCAACCTCCGTGCCAAGCTCCATAAGGCAGACCCGAAAGGGGAATATATCAAAACCGTTTGGGGGATTGGCTTTAAAATGGCGCAGGAGGATTGACGTAGCTCGCCCGCAATAGGGGCGGCAGAAGAACAGCTTTGATCTTTAAACTTTCTTTAAGCTTTTTTATGCCTTTCTTGTTTTGAGGGCGGTATGCTTTGTTTAGCCCCTGAGAGATGGGGCGCTTAGAATCAGGAAAGGTGATGAAGGAATATGGCGCAAACTTTATTGGCAACCCGCCAGATCACAAAGCGCTATGGCTCCTCGGTGGCGGTGGATGGGGTTAGCCTTACGCTGCAAGAGGGGCAGATTTATGGCCTGGTTGGCCAAAACGGCGCGGGTAAAACGACCCTGATGCGGATGATGACCGGCCAGACGCTCCCCTCCTCCGGGGAATTGGAGCTGTTTGGTGAAACCTCGCCCCAGGGGATTGACCGCATGCGCGCAAATCTGGGAGCAGTGGTGGAAACGCCGAGCTTCTTTCCATTCTTTACGGCGCGGGAGAACTTAGAATACTACCGCCGCCAGCGCGGCATAGTGGGCAGGGGCTGCATTGACGATGCGCTCCGGCAGGTGGAGCTGGGCGATACGGGCAGCAAAAAATTTAAGGATTTTTCGCTCGGCATGAAGCAGCGGTTGGGGCTTGCGCTCGCGCTGCTGAACCGTCCCGCAATGCCGCGCACTCCCGGAGGTTTCACCCGGCGATTGTCTGGTTGGCGGAGCCGATCAACGGCCTTGATCCGATGGGGATCGCGCATTTTCGCACCCTCATTCAAAAGCTGTGCGAGGAGAACGGGGTAACGGTGCTTATCTCCAGCCATATATTGAGCGAGCTAGAAAGCTTTGCAACGTGCTATGGCTTTATCCACCGTGGCAAGCTCATTGAACAGATTTCTGAAAAGCTGCTGCGCGAGCGCTGCCGGGAGTGCCTGGAGCTCCTCGTGGACAGCACGGAAAAGGCCGCCGTTTCCATCGAGCGAGAGCTTGGCTGCACAAATTATGAGATTTTACCAGGCGGCAAAATGCGGCTCTACGAGTATCTCGATGCGCCGGCAAAAGTGACGCATGTGCTGGCCTCCAACGGGGTGGAAATCTCCGGTGTCAACAACCAGGGGTCGAATCTGGAGGAATATTTCCTCTCGTTGATTGGAGAGGAGGGCGGGCAAGATGCTTAACTATATCAGCAGCGAGCTTTATAAAACCTTCCGCCGGAAATATACGAAAATTGCGCTGGTAGTTATCGCGTTGCTTTGCATTGCGGGCAACGCATTGGTTCGCACGACTTTTTCGATGGCGGGTACGCTGAATTCCGCCTATCCTTTTTATCTCGGCATTATGCTTATGCCAATGTGTTTTGCGCTTTTAACCATCGTAGTAGATGCAGTTTTTTCTGATGAATATAAGTATGGCACGTTGAAAAACACCATTTCGTTCGGCATCAGCCGTGCAGAGATTTATTTTGGCAAGCTGATTGTGGAGATCATCCTGATGCTGGTTACCATTGCGCTGGTGCTGGTGGTTTATACAGCAAGCGGGCTGTTTTTTTCACAGATCGGCGCACATGGGGAGATCGAATGGCAGGCGGTACGCCTCTTCCTGGAGAAAACCGCGCTTTCCCTGCCACTGTGGCTCGGTATGCTTGGCATGCTAAATCTTTTGGCGTTCGCCTTCCGCAGCAATACGCTTTTCGGATTTGGCGCAATGCTACTGTTTTCCTTCCCTGGGCCGGTGCTCGGCCTGATGAGAGGCGTGGTGCCTGAGCTCAGCACGTTTTATAAGCTGACGATCACCAGGCAGTTTGAGCAGCTCACCGGCGGCGCGGGATTTATGCTGGGCGGCCCTGGGCCGGCGGCGCGCCCCGTGGAGCCGGAGCTCATTCCCTGGTGTCTTCTGGTGGGGCTGGCCTGGTTCATAGGCTCCTCTATCGCCGGATACCTGCTCTTCAGGCGCAGGGAGATTAAATAAAATGGAGAAGAGGGCGGTCATTTATGATGCTGGTGACAATCTTATTCGGAGCGCTGGCGGCATTGTTTGCCGCCCTGTTCTTTTTGCAGCGCGCCAATCTCCGCCGGGCGTGCAGAGAGCTTAGGCAGATTAATCAGGAGGGTGGAACCCGCCGCCTGCATCTCTCCTCCCCGGATGGGGAGATGGAAGCCCTTTTTGAGGAGATCAACCGGGCGCTTGACCGGCGGCAAAGTGAAGAAATCCAGCATATGCTTGCGGAGAAAGAATTGCGCCGCCAAATCGCCAATATCTCCCACGATCTGCGCACGCCGCTCACTTCGATTATCGGCTACCTACAGCTTGCGCAGGCTGATGGGACATCTACAGAGGAACGCGCGCATGCGCTGGAGGTGATCGGCGCGCGCACACGCTCTTTGCAAATGCTCATCAGCGGCTTTTATGATCTCTCTCGGCTAGATGCAAATGAATACAGCCTCAATTTGCAGCAGGTGGATTTGGGCAGGTCCCTCTGTGCACAGCTCGCCTCTTTTTATGATGATTTTACCCGCAAAAACCTCGTGATGCATGTGGATGTGCCGCAGCGCTTGCCACTCGTGCTGGCGGATGAAGACGCCGCACAGCGTATCTTTGTAAATCTTCTTCAAAATGTGCTGCGGTATGCGGAGAGCGAGGTGTGGGTTGTAGTGCGCGCAGGCACAACCATAACGACCGTATTTACCAATGACACCAGCTTGGTTTCCCAAGAGGATGTGCCGCATGTTTTTGACCGATTCTATACCGGGGATCAAACGCGCAGTGGGCACAATACGGGAATTGGCCTTGCAATCGTGAAGAGGCTTGCAGAACAGATGGGCTGTGAAGTATCGGCTTCGCTGGCTGGGAACCGGTTTTCAATTTCTGTTTCATGGAAGACGATTTAAAGGATGCTTTTGCAGCGGAAAACCCGCCACAGCGCATCGGATTCGGTGCGCTGTGGCGGGCTGTTGGCGCGCCTTTTGGGAATTTGATAAAATATCTATCCAAATCATCTGGAATCATGTATAATAATCCCAAATAGCACGGCGCAGGTATATATCTGCGAGGCAATGGATTTTGTTTGAGAGGAGCATGATGAAACCGATGAACGTGAAGGAACTGGTGGAAAGGATGACGCTGGAGGAAAAAATTGAGATGTGCTCTGGTGTGGATTTTTGGCATCTCAAAGGCATTGAACGGCTGGGGATTCCCTCCATCATGGTCAGCGACGGCCCTCACGGCCTGCGCAAGCAGGCGGATAAGGCCGATAACCTTGGCATCAACGATTCGATTCAGGCGGTGTGTTTCCCAACGGCTGCCGGCACGGCGAGTTCTTTTAACCGAGCGCTCCTGCGCAGCCTTGGCGAAACGCTCGGGGAGGAATGCCAGGCGGAGCATGTGGCGATTCTGCTGGGCCCGGCTGTGAATATCAAGCGCTCGCCTCTTTGCGGCCGAAATTTCGAATATTTTTCAGAGGATCCCTATCTGGCGGGCGAGATGGCGGCAAGCTATATCAGCGGTGTGCAGAGCAAGCATGTCGGCACGAGCATCAAGCATTTCGCCGTGAATAACCAGGAGCGCAGGCGTATGACCGTTTCCGCTGTGACAGACGAGCGGACTCTGCGCGAAATCTATTTTCCCGCCTTTGAGGCGGCAGTGAAACAGGCGCAGCCATGGACAGTAATGTGCTCCTATAACCGCATCAACGGCGTTTATTCCTCAGAGAACGAGTGGCTGCTCGATCAGGTTCTGCGCAGGGATTGGGGCTTCCAGGGCTTTGTCATGACGGACTGGGGCGCGGCGAATGACCGTGTTGAGGGCATCAAGGCTGGGCTGGAGCTGGAAATGCCCTCGAGCGGCGGAGTCAACAGCGCGCGCATTCGCAAGGGCGTTCAGGAGGGGCGCATCAGCGAGGAAACGCTGGATCATGCGGTGGAGCGCATCCTAGAGATTGTGTTCCGCTATGCGGAAAATCGGGATGAAACGGCCGTGTTTGACCGGGCTGCGGATCATGAAAAGGCACATCAGGCGGCGCTGGAAACGATGGTGCTGCTCAAAAACGAGGGCGCGCTGCCGCTTCGGAAGGATCAAAAAATAGCCTTTATTGGTGGATTTGCGGAGCATCCGCGCTATCAGGGCGGCGGCAGCTCGCACATCAATGCCTACCATGTGGACGGTGCCTTGGAGGCGGTGCAGGGCAAAGCGGACGTTATCTATGCCAAAGGCTTCGACACAGAGGGAGATCAGCTTGATGAAACGCTGCTGCGCGAGGCGGTTGCCGCCGCAAAGACGGCTCAGGTGGCGGTGATTTTTGCCGGCCTGCCAGACTCCTTTGAATCGGAGGGGTTCGACCGTAAGCATCTGAATCTTCCGCGTTGCCAAAACCGTGTGATCGAGGCGGTCAGCAAGGCGCAGCCGAATACGGTGGTCGTATTGCACAACGGCTCCCCGGTGCTAATGCCTTGGCTTGGCAATGTAAACGCCGTGCTGGAATCTTATCTCGGCGGCGAGGCGGTTGGACAGGCGCAGATTGACCTGCTCTTTGGAGAGGCCAATCCCTGCGCGAAGCTAGCGGAAACCTTCCCGCTTTCGCTTGCCGATACGCCGTGCGCAAACTATTTCCCCGGCGGCCCTCTGACAGTGGAATACAGGGAGAGTATTTATGTAGGCTACCGCTATTATGATAAGGCGGAAAAACAGGTGCTGTTCCCCTTTGGGCACGGCTTATCCTATACGCAGTTTGCATACAGCGGCTTAAAGCTCGACAAAACCCGATTCAAGGCAGAAAACGGCCTAACGCTCACCTTCCGCGTGCGCAATACCGGCGAGCGGGATGGGGCGGAGGTTGCGCAGGTTTATGTGGCAGATGTGGAGAGCTCTGTTTTCAAAGCGCCAAAAGAGCTCAAGGGTTTTGAAAAGGTATTTCTCAAAGCGGGCGAGGAAAAGACAGTGGAAATCCATCTGGATGAACGGGCCTTTTCGTATTACGATACGCAAGCAAAGGCTTGGCGCGTGGAAAGCGGGAAATATCAGATTCTCGTGGGCTCTTCTAGCAGGGATATTCGCCTGACGGGCAGCGCGCAGGTGCTTGGAATCCCTGCGCCCAAGGGGGAACCGGAGGCAAAGAGGTTGCTGCCAACCTATTATGACGGGCGTTTCAACCGCGTTCCGGATGCTGAATTTGAGGCCTTGCTTGGCCATCCGATCCCCCGTTCCTGGCGCGACCCATCTAAGCCCTTTACCCGGGACAACACGATTGACGATGCAAAGAACACGCGTTGGGGCCGCAAAATCATGAAGCTGATTCGTAAATTTGTTAAAATGGACGGCATCTCAACGGACGAAATGGCAGTGGCGATGATCGCGGAAATGCCCATTCATAACCTTGCAACGATGTCACAGGGTGCGGTAAGCGAAGAGATGGAAGAAGCGATCGTGATGCTTTTTAACAATCAGAAGCCTGCCAAGGCGTTTGGTCTCCTGATCTCCGGCGCAGTGAATGCGCTGAAAAAAGTGAAACAGCTGCTATAACGAAGCTGCGAAAAGCGGCTGTTGAGATACTTGATCCATAGAGGCAGAGAGGGAAAAGCGCGGCCTTAGGCGGGGGCGCAGGTCATATCCACGCTCTAAAGTTTGTTTTCTAGGAGTTCAAGCGGATTTTTTGAAGGATCTCTTGCGAAAGGTAAGGCGTTTCGCAAGAGGTCCTTTTATACTGCCCTGCTTTTCCGCCTGCCGTAAAAGAATCCCCCGGCAATGATCAGCAGGCATCCGCCCGCATAAAACAGATGTGCCCCGCTTTGCAGGCCGCCCCAGAGTACAATCCCCGCGCCTGCCAGAGCAAGCGCAGGGATCGCCACGCCGTGCCAAAAACCAATGATTTCGCCTTGATTCCAAAGGCGGATTACCTGAACGTATAACACAGCGTAGAGCAGATAACCCATTACAATCGGAATTTCCGAAACATCCGCGTTGGGTAGCCAGGCATATCGTTCACTGAGATAATTGAGCGCGGCCCAAACACAGCTTGCTGTGTAGGCGGGTAAAGCGCGCAAAAATGCCCGCGGCTCAGCAAAGATGCGGGATAGAGGCAGAAGCCCGCGTTTTGCAAGCGCGTGGGGCAGCCGGAGATAGCCCAAAATTACGCCATTGAGCGTGCCTGCCACCGCGATCAGGATAAAGAGCAGCATTACCTTTGCACCAAATGGCCCCAACAGGCGGCCTGCTAAAAAAGCGACATGCCGGTCGCCCATGGTACGTACAGCTTCGGGGCCCAGCAGGCTTGATACGCCGAGAAAATAGAGGATATATATGCCGGTGACAAACACAGGTGCAACCAGCAGCGCCCTGGGCATGTTTCGCCGCGCATCCTTTACTTCATGAGAGATGGCGGTGGCGATGACCCATCCATCGTAGGCAAACGCAATTGGCCCGATGGCGGAAATCCATCCTGCCGCGGCAGGCGATTTGGCAGAAAGGCCGATGGTTTCCCCCGGATTTCCGAAAAACAAACCGCAAACAGCGATAAGCAGGAGCGGGAGGAGCTTGAGTGCGGTGGCCGCGTTTTGCAAGATCCCACCCAGCCTTGCGGAACAGATATTCCAAAAAAAGCAGAGCGTGAAAAAAAGGAACCCCACCAGGCACTGCGTTTCCAATGTGTCCGGAATGGAAAACAGGCTGCAAAAATAGTGCCCAGCCGCGCGGGATACAGCGGCGACAAGCGTTGGAAAATAAAAAAACACCTGAAACCATCCAACGCCGCCCGTGAAGCCCGGCCCGACAAATTCAGCTGCGTAGGCAATAAGCCCGCCCGGCTGTGCGGTGCGCGCCGCGAGTTGCCCAATGCTCAGCCCTCCAAAGATGATTCCGACCGCCCCCAGCAAAAAAACAAGGATGCCAAGCGGTACGTTGCCCCCTGTGGCTATTAAAATATTATCGCTTTTGAAGAAAATGCCTGATCCGATGCAAATGCCGACGATCATGGCAATTGCGGTGGGTAGGCGATAGGTTGGACTGGATTCGGTCATAGGCTTCCTCTTTTCAAAACGGCAGGCGCTTTCTGTTTTTATTTAGGCTGTCCAGAAAATTATATAAAATGAAAGCGATTTCACAACAGGCTCTTATTTGCAAAAGCAAAAAGAGAGCGCGCTTCAAAAGGCGTTTTCCTTTTAAAGCGCGCTGTTTGGTCAGGTTTTGAAGATGGAAAAGAGGGGGAAGCCGTTAGAAATCGAGGCGGCCCAGTTCCTCACCGCTGGAGAGGGAAAAAGCGCAGATTCGGCTGTTGGATAGCGTATAAAGCGTGTCCCCGATATAGGTGCCTCGGCGGATGGAGCTGTCTAACCCATTGCTGTCCACCGCGAGCCGCTCCTGCTTCGTATAGTTGCGCAGTGTGTGCAAAAGGCTGATTTGCCTGCCTTGCAGGGAGAATACACAGTAGGTTTCATCAAAATAGGAGCGAAAATCCTTGCCGATTTCCTCCCGGGCGATCGGGAAGGCAACCGCATTCTCTTCCGGCAGGAAAAGGATGCTTTTATATTCCGAAGGGGCGTCGGTAAACGTGCCGTTTGGCAAGATAAGGCTGTCAACCTCCTGCGGCTTCTCCGGGTGGCTTACATCGAAGAGGGAAAGCTTTACGCCACGTGTCGTACCGTTTTCATCTGCATCCTGCCCGATGCCGAGGAGAAGATTTTCGCCAACTGGATGCAGATAGCTTGAGAAGCCGGGGATTTTCAGTTCGCCGAGGATTTTTGGCGAACTGGTATCGGAAAGGTCGAGCACAAAGAGCGGATCAGTCTGCCGGAAAGTGACAACATAACCCTTTGTGCCGAGGAAACGCACGGCATAGATTTCTTCCCCAGGTGCAATATTGGTAAGAGCTGAAAGCGTTTTCAGGGAGGAATCCAGGATGGTAACCCGGCTGCTGGTGCTGCCGTTTACCGTTTCCGTGGTGGCAATGCGCAGCGCTCCGCCATAGCTGTCGAGAGAAAATTGGTTGAGCACATGGCCGCGTACTCGGCCGGAAACGCTTTTACCAAGGCCCTCCTGTGAGAAGGGGAAGCCAAAAATCGTGGTGTATTCCACATCGTCGTCATATACTGTGGAGGCGGTATAGAGCGCCTGCGTGCTGCAATACACCTCGTTCCCGCTGCCAAGCACGGCTTGGCGGGAAACTGTCTTTTTCGCATCAGCGGTATCCAGCGCGCTGACGACCAGATAGTTGGGCGTTTTTGCGTCCGGAAGGATTTGAATATCCGCCGCGTTGAGCTTTTTGGCGCCGCCCTCCCCCTCGGAGGTGGTAGGAATATAGTCTATGAATGTGCCATTTTCATCTTGCGTTACGGTATACTGCGTGATTAGATAGAGTGTGCTTCCAATCATGCGGGTGGAGAGGATGCCGCCGTCCTGCGTGTAGGTGCGCTCAAGTTTTGGCGCGGAACGGTCGCCGATGTTATAAATCAGGATGCGGGCGTCCCCTTGGTAGACAGGCATCCTGAGCCCGCATATCGCTGCGTTATAGACTGTGGAGCCGGAGGGGGTCGTCAGGCGGCATATGGCAATCAGGCGATTGCCCTGCACATAGAGCTCAGAAACCGTAACCTCTTTGTTGGACTCTTGGGGAATGGAAATTTGAGAGAGCACCTTCATGGAGCCGGCAGGACGGGGCGCGATGATTTGGATCGTTTTGCCCAGAGCCGGCACAAAATAGAGGGTGGAACCGTCATTTTTCAGGATATCTGCTTCCTCCACGCCAGCAGTCTGTATATTGGTTTTACCATAGCCGGTATCTGCCTCGTTTACCGTGGCGCTGTTATTCGTTGCTTGCCCGGCCAGGGCGTTATCCTCTGGAACGTCGTTCATGGTGGGCTTCATGGTGGGAGATTCAGCGGGGGCTTTCATAGCTTCCTCTCTGCCTGCAATAGATTCATCAGCTGGATGGGCGGAGAGATCTTTGAAGTATGATTCTATTTTGGAATAATCTTGCAACACTTCTGTCAAAGGCGCGGAATCCCCCGTTTGGCGGTTGACCACTTCGAGATAGGGTAGGCCCTTCCACAAGGCGATTGCACCGATCACGATTGCTAGCGCCGCCGCAGCGGCGGCGACATGGCGCAGGGTC
>OCAV01001168.1_pt1 | contig 18392 bp, 17 predicted proteins | sample 1538331 | NCBI WGS metagenome assembly OCAV01 (sample SAMEA2580297, study PRJEB22360) | human gut metagenome | biome: human gut; feature: human-associated habitat; material: faeces | place: Denmark | collected 2008/2010
GCACAGGCTTCCCTTTGCGGGGCGGAAGCGAGGCGGCTGCCGCTCCCGCCCGCTAATACTAGGCCTTTCATGAGTCAAGTGAATTTTGATACACTTCCCGAAAATCTCAATATGCTAATCAACTCCACTAGGCTACACAAGTCATTTTACCCCTTAAATATACAATTGATTAGGTCACACAATCAGCTTGATTGATTCTATTTTTACAAAGAAGGTATTTACAATAGATTACTGATTTTTGAATCGAAAACAAACTCGGATCTACTACCTTTGTTCTTTATGTATCAATATGTTATGGCCATTCTTTGTTTTTGAGGTCACGAGGTTGTAGCGGCCATTTTACTCCACATTACATCTCTATGCTAGAAATGTAAAAATACGAATTATTTTTGATGTTTCCAAATATCAATTTATTGGAAAATTGGGTTGTGCTAACATACATTATCGACAGCTAATGTGAATGTAATGAAAACTGTAAACTTAGTGCCCAACAATAGATTCAATAACGCCAATATATTTACGAGTTCCAACTTCCCGAGTTAGATGTTCTAGAATATAACAACGACCTCGTTTTCCCATTTGAACGCACTCCTCCGGATTAGAATATAAAATATGTACTGCCTTGACAAATTCCTGAATATTTTCAGCTTCTGTAAATACTCCAAGACGATTCTTTTCGATAATATATTGCATATCAGTCCCTCTATCAAAACTAGCCAATACAGCAGTTCCTGCAGACATAATGCTCCATGTTTTACTAGGCATTGCAATGTCTCCAAATCCTTGTTTGCATGATACAACTGCGACATCACCCAAACTATACACACACGAAACCTTTTCATACGGTTGAAGTGGTAAAAATTTTAAATTGGAGAGTTGCATGTGTTTGGCCTTTGTGATGTATGGCTCAGCTTGTTTCTCTGCCCCAAAAACCAAAAATTGTATATCAGAATTATCGTGTAATAAGTTTGCAGCCTCAAGTAAAATATCAATATTCTGAGCACTACCCAAATTCCCTGCATATACAACATAAAACTTGTTTTGATCCAATCCAAATTCGGCAAAAAGGGGATTTTCATTCCGTGGTATCGGGATAATAGCAGTTTCATCAACCCAATTGTATATGACCTCGATTTTGGACTCTGGGACACCCTTGGCCATAATATTGCGTTTGAAATCCTCAGAGATGACGATGATCCGGTCGGCATTCCGATAGGTAAAATCTTCAATCATCCGACCGACTTTCCACAATGCCCCACCTTTTTTTGCCATGCCCGTTCCAACCAAGGAATCGGGGAAAATGTCCTGAAGACTGTAAACGAGTGGGATGCGCCGTATTTTCTTAATCAATGCAGCCATTGCTCCTTGGATAGGTGGTGTGCTGGAAATAAACATTACATCGCATTGCCGAGCCTCCTGGGCAAAACATCCCCAATAAAATTGTCGGATGCACGACAGACTGTAGCGTAACGCACGCACTATCGGACCTCCACCTTCACGCATCAGAGAGAACCGATATACGATCATTCGGCCGCCATACATCGAATCAGCCTTTCGGTGTTTGTATTTTTTTCGTTCTTCGATGGAAATACCTCGTGTCGGAACCGGTGTATAAACCACCATGTCGAACCCTGCATCAGCAAAAGCTTGATTTCGGTTGTCGCTTAAATAAGCACTTGCCGCCTGCTCCGGATAAAAATAAGCTGGCAGATAAAGTATTTTCACTCGCAGTATTTTTAAATAAAACAACGGTAGTCCACTCGATCCGATTCTGCCAACACGATATCACGCCCTAAACCTAATAAGCTAGCCTCGCGATAGATTTCATGGGCAAAATTCAAATCGATGTAAGAAAGACCTACTGAATTGAAATAGATAAACTCCTCGTCACTCTCCCGTCCCTTTTTCTGACCAGCGATAATTTCCGCTAAATCGGCATAAATATCTTTATCCTTGAGTAATCCCTCTTTATACATGCGGCAAATCGTCTGGGTGCGGTGCTTGGAAGCATTCCAATCATCACATACGATCTTATCGGCTTTGAGGGCCACACCATATTCATCCTCCCAACCTCCTACATGGATATAAAGCATTCCGGCCCGAACATCCCGAGCCTTCAGTACCGGTGCTTGTCCGCTAATGGCTGTTACGATGATATCGGTATCTGCCACGGCCTGCGAATTATCGCCTCGGCAGGCGATAAAATGAACATCCGGAATTATTTTATCAAATTCGGCTATGAATCGGTCTTCGGTTGCACTGTGCCGGGAAGCAACTTTGCAGGTTCTGATCGATGGGAAGAGATGTTTCAGCAGTGTAAAGTGCATCCGAGCCTCTTCTCCGGCTCCAATAAATCCAACTGTTTCCACCTTTTTGGGTGCCAAATATTTGGCTGCGACACATCCTACGGCCGCTGTCCGAAGTTGTGTGCAAAGTGTTCCATCGATTACAGCGATTGGGAATCCGGTTTCGATTTCTGACAACAACATAACCCCCGTCACATTCTGAATGCCTTTCGGAGCATTGGTTGGAAAAACGGAAACCCACTTTAATCCGGCTACTTTATTTCCCAATAAAGTAGCCGGCATACAGTTAATCCGATTTTGTGTCTGTGTGTCAAAAATCTGAGATATTTTATCAGGAAAAAGAACCTCTCCTTTTGAAGCTTTAAGAAAAGCGTCTTCAACAATTTCGAAGAGTCGATCTGCATGACTATCAAAAATTGCAGCTACATCTTCTTGAGTTATAATTTTTATTGATATAGTATTATTCATTGCCCTTCCATTAGAAAATTATTTTTCCGACGTCCAGCATTCGATTCACCATGTTATTCCCATGCTCGTCAAAAACAACCAGCATTTGGTGAATCCGATCTATGGTTTGTATACATTCCTCAGTTGTATTACAAACAAAATGAACCAATGCAAAAACTTGAGAGAATGATCCCGAGGATTCAATCCGATCATGAAGATATTTAGTCGTGGCTAGATAAACTATGTTTTCTAACTGAGCAATTTTATCTAAACCTGAAATACTAGAAATTGTTCCAGCATTGATATGAACCGGATATATGCAATAATATTTCTTTCGAGGCAGGGTACTCCGAATTAATGAGGTGTGTTCGGAGATACAACTTTCGCCAGTTAATGCATAATGAATATCCGCTGCGACTTGATTAATTTGATAAAAATAATCGACTGGGTATATTGAAACCGATCCACCGTATCTAAATCCTACTTCATTAAAATAGTAATTTTCTCCATCATGAAAAACTTCAATCCAAACACTGCCTTCTCGAATGCCGATAGATTGAAACATCTCTGCAATTTTTTCGTCAAAATGTAGACGGAATTCTTGAGTAAGTTTACTCTCGAATACAAACAAACCTCCAACATAGCTACCTTGCTTTTGGTATTTCACTGGATATTTGTCTTCCAAACCAGAAAAATACATCTTGCCGTTACTGAAAGTATAGAACACCACAACGCCATCGTTTTTTACAAATTTTTCCACAATGACGCTGCCTGTGGGCGATGCCTGACGTGCAATCGCATAACCTTTTCTCAACTCTTCAGAATTTCGGCAAACGGAAAAGCCACTGCTACCACAACCATCCGTTGGTTTGGTAATTACAGGAAATGCACTATCGGGAATATTGCGTTTGGGATTCTCCAATTCATAATCATATTTCGGAACAACCGGCAGGCCATACTCGATACATAATCGTTTAAAATGCTCTTTGTTTTGCAAATACTCCCACTGTTCTCTGGTACAGTAACATGGCAGACCAAGTTCCTGAAGATAACCACAAGCCGTCGAAATGACTGATTCACTCCCACCCATATAAACTCCGTCAATCCGTTTCTCCCGAATGAGTTGTTTCATAGCCTCTGTATTTGTGGAATCTACGTCATAGCACTCATCTGCAATTTCAAATATTCCAGCATTATGGTTATTCCCAGTAGCGATCAGTATAATTCCTTGCTCTTGGGCGAAATCCTGAATCGCTTTTTTCCATAGACTGCCGCCGAGCAGCAACAATCGTTTATTTGCCAGATTTTTCTTCATATATTTCTATTTTGATTTGTTTCATCGCTTGTTCACATGCCTCGATTGCCGCAGCAGCATCTCCCCTTTGAGCAATTACACATCCCATACGGTCGATACTACTATGAATATCTGTGACAAGATCTCCGATTTTTTTTGTACAGATGATATCGCATATACCCGCAATTTTTCGTGCAGCATTTATACCTTCAATAGAATAAATTTTCCCTGGACAAACTTGAAAATAACGAATGGCACTACCCTGTTCGAATTTGGGTTCAATATCGGGATACAATCCTAAGGAAATGTCAATAGTTGCCTTTACCATATCTATTCCCGTTGAAAGAGGTACAAGATGCGTCGTGATACAGTCCCCTCCCATTCGAGCTCCTAACTCGACCATCTTCGGCCCCTGAGCGGTAACAATCATTTCAACGTGAGCAGGTCCCATATTGATTCCGACACTTCGAATTGCTTTGACCGCTAAATCCTTGATAGTATCAATTGTTGTTTTGGATAATCGGGATGGTTGACTATGCCCCATTTCGACAAAATAGGGAGCTCCCGTAGTCAACTTGTCTGTAACAGCAAGAATATGAGGTATTCCGTCAACAGTCATCACCTCTACACTTACCTCCGGCCCCTGCATATACTCTTCAATGATTACGGTACCATGGCGGGATTGTTCCCGGCTGTATCGGTATGCTCTTGACAATTCTTCAACCGCATGAACCAATATGACTCCTCGACTACCGGCATTATCCGTAGGTTTGATAATGCATGGAAAACTTAACTCCGAAATAATGGATTTTAATACTGATTCATTTTCAACTATATGATACCAAGGTGAAGCTACGCCGTCAGCTTTGAAAGCTCGAATCATTTCACCTTTGTCAGTACAACGTAAAGCTGTTTGTACAGAAATGCCGGGTAGGCCAAATTTTTCGGCTACTGCCGCCAACGATCGCATTGGCATATCTGTTGCTAGAGTCATAATTCCATCAGGATGGAATGTTTCTGCAACTTGACAAATCGCCTCTATATCAATAGTACTAGCAGGGAAAAACTCGTCTGCAAAAAGAATCCCAATAGCTTGCGGATTATAATCGGCAACTGCAACATAATGCCCCATTTCTTTGGCTTTCAGAATTGCAGGGAGTTGCAAAGTGGATGCACCAAGAATTAATAGACGGCTCATTTTATTCAGCCTTTTTATCTTTTACAAAAACATTTTCTCGTTTTAACACCGAATATGCCGTGTGAAATAAGATTTTCAAATCGAAAAGGAGAGATACATGATCGGTATAATAACAATCCTGCAGAAATTTTTCCTCTTGACCAACAGAATTACGAAAATAGGCCTGGCTATATCCTGTAATACCGGGTCGTACGGTTAGGCGTTTGCGCCGAACGTCATCGTATTCGGCATAAGGTATGCCCGGTAATACAGGGCGGGGACCGACAAAACTCATATCACCAATCAAGACATTGAGAATCTGAGGAATTTCATCTATACTGGTTTTCCGTATAAAACGTCCTATACGAGTCACACGCGGATCATCACTGGAATTAAATGTAGACCCATCTGTATTACGTATATCGGGAGCATTCACTTTCATTGAACGGAATTTGAACATTTTGAATATTTTACCATTCAATCCAACACGTTGCGCATTATAAAAAGTCGGTCCTCGATCAGTCAGCCAAATCAATGGTACCATGATTAGAATAAGAAGCAGCACAAAGGGTAATGCAAACAAAGCAATTATCAGATCGAACAACCGCTTGAAGAAATGTTTGTACATAACTTTATCGGGAAATGATATCGACAAAATTTGAGATGACGAATTCCACATCTTCGTTGGTGAGACGGGTATGCAATGGAAGCGTTACTTCGTTGCGGTATTGATTGTAGGCATTCGGATAATTGGTAATATCGAACCCGAGAGCCTTGTAAGCAGTCATCATCGGAAGCGGTTTGTAATGAACGTTGCAGGCAATTCCGTGTTCTGCCATTTTGACAATAACTTCGTTGCGTTCTGCCACATCCATATCCAGCAGGCGCACGATATAAAGGTGGCCGCTCGACGAATGATCCGGATCGTAATGATTGAGGACTTGTACATTCGAATTCTTCAGCGCTTCGTCATAACGACCGATTATTTCCCGACGTCGGTGCAACATTTCCGGATAACGTTTTAACTGTGCTAATCCGATCCCTGCCATAATATCGGTCATGTTGCATTTGAAATTGGGGGCAATAATGTCATACTCCCAAGCTCCAAGTTGGGTTTTGGCCAAAGCATCCTTATTCTGACCATGTAATGAGAGTAACTGGAATTGCTTATACAACCACTCGTTATCAATACCAGAAATAGATCGCCATGTAAGCGCCCCGCCTTCAGCGGTCGTAAGGTTCTTCACAGCGTGAAATGAAAAGGAGGTAAAATCTGCAATCTCTCCGCACATCCGGCCATGCCACTGTGCTCCGAAGGCATGGGCGGCATCTGCCATTACGACTATGCGACCGAAAGCCTTTTGGATATCGTTGGCAGGATTAAAAAGGTGTTTGTAATTTTCTATGGCGGCAAAAATTTTATCGTAATCGCAAATGACACCACCTAAATCAACCGGAATAATAACCTTGGTTTTTTCGGTTATTGCTTGGGAGAGTTTGTCGTAATCCATTTCAAACGTCCCAGGAGCTGTATCGACTAAAACAACTTTGGCTCCGACGTGACAGATTACACTGGCTGAAGCTGTATAAGTGTAGGCTGACGTGATGACTTCGTCACCTGGTCCAACTCCAAGTACCCGGAGAATCAACTCCATACAAGCAGTTGCAGAATTCAGACAAACCGATTTCTCAGTCTGGCAACACATCGAGATCAGTCTTTCAAACTCTTTGGTTCGCGGGCCGGTAGTAATCCATCCTGAGCGAAGAGCATTCGCAACTTCTGTAATTTCCGCCTCGGTCATGTCTGGAGGCGAGAACGGTACGTTTCTCAATTTCATATTCATAATCGTATTCTATTCTTTTCTCCAGACCATTTTGTTTACGACAGTAGTGTAGGACTGAATGATCTTAACGACTTTCGTCGAGACGTTTTCATCGGTGTAATCCGGAACGGGGATTCCATAATTGCCCGCGTCGTTCATTCCGATCGCCGTTTCCACAGCCGGCAAAAGCGATTTTTCATCGATGCCTGCCAGGATGAAGTCGCCCTTGTCCAACGCCTCAGGACGCTCCGTCGAGGTGCGGATGCAGACGGCCGGGAAGGGATGGCCTACCGACAGGAAGAACGATGACTCCTCGGGCAGCGTCCCCGAGTCCGAAATCACCGCTGCGGCATTCATCTGAAGGCAGTTGTAGTCGTGGAAGCCCAACGGTTCATGACGAATTACCCGTTTGTCCAGTTCAAACCCTGACTGCTCCAGACGTTTCTTCGAGCGCGGGTGGCACGAGTAGAGAATCGGCATGTCGTATTTCTCAGCCAGCGCATTGATTGCGTTGAACAGACTCAGGAAATTCTTCTCTGTATCGATGTTCTCCTCGCGGTGGGCCGACAGCAGCAGGTACCTCCCCTTCTCCAGTCCAAGACGCCGGTGGATGTCCGAGGCCTCGATTTCCTTCAAATTCGCGTGCAGGACTTCAGCCATCGGGGAGCCCGTAACATAGGTGCGCTCTTTCGGAAGCCCGTTCTCAGCAAGATAGCGTCGTGCATGCTCCGAATAACACATATTCACGTCCGAGATGATATCCACAATCCGCCGGTTGGTCTCCTCCGGCAGGCATTCGTCCTTACAACGGTTACCCGCTTCCATATGGAAGATCGGAATATGGAGCCGTTTGGCGGCAATGGCCGATAGGCAGGAGTTCGTGTCGCCCAGGATCAGCAGTGCATCGGGCTTAATTGTGACCATCAGCTTGTAGGAACAGTTGATGATATTGCCAACCGTTGCACCCAGATCGTCGCCGACGGCATTCATATACACCTCCGGGTCTTCCAAGCTCAGGTCTTTGAAGAAAATCCCGTTCAGATTATAGTCATAGTTCTGCCCTGTATGCGCCAAAACCGTATTGAAATACCTGCGGCATTTCATGATGACCGCTGCCAGACGGATGATCTCCGGGCGTGTGCCTACGATGATCAGTAATTTGAGTTTGCCGTTATCCGCAAACTTTACGTCCGAATAGTCAAGTTTGATTGTATTCATTGTACTGTTGTTATTCTACCGGCTCGAAATAGGTGTCGGGCTTTGCAGGGTCGAAACACTCGTTACACCACATGAAAGTAACCAGATCCTCCGTATCGGAGAGGTTGACGATGTTGTGCGTATAACCCGGAATCATCTCCACGACCCGGATCTTTTCGCCACTTACCTCATAATTGACCACCGGGTAATCGTTGCCGTGTTCGTCTTTGCCCACCTTGCGCAGCTGGATCAATCCGTGTCCGTGCACCACCACGAACTTTTCGTTCTTCGTGTGATGCCAGTGCTGGCCCTTGGTGATACCCGGTTTGGAGACATTCACCGAGAACTGCCCCCTGTCAGCAGTGCGGATAATCTCCGTGAAGCTTCCCCGCGGATCCGTATTCATCTTCAGGTCGTAAGCGAACCGGTCGGCCGGAAGGTACGACAGATAGGTCGAATAGAGTTTCTTGGCAAAACCGTCTTTCGTCGTGTCGGGAATCTCCAGCGTTTCGGTCATTCGCCGGAACGAATGCAGCAGATCTACGATCCCACCCAATGTAATCCGGTGCGATGCGGGGACATAACAGAAATCCCCGTCACGGTGTTCATCGCCCGTAAGCGCTCCGATTAGTTCGTCCACCACGTCGTCGATATAGACCAGATGCAGTTCCACCGACGGATCGTTCACCGTGATCGGAAGGTCGTTGGCGATATTGTTGCAGAACGTCGCTACGGCCGAATTGTAATTCGGACGGCACCATTTGCCGAAAAGGTTCGGAAAGCGATAAACCAATACTTTGGCGCCGGTCTCCTTTGCATAGTCGAACAGCAGTTGTTCGCCGGCACGCTTGGACTCTCCGTAGGGGTTGTCCAGCGCCGCCTGGATCGACGATGAGATCATCACAGGGCACGTATTGCCGTGTTTTTTCAGTGTGTCGAGCAGCGTCGACGCGAAGCCGAAATTGCCCTTCATAAACTCCACAGGGTCCTGCGGACGGTTCACACCCGCAAGATTGAAAACGAAGTCCGCATTCTTGCAGTACAGGTCCAGTTCTTCCGGCGTACTGTCCAGATCGTATTCATAGAGCGTAAGATTTCCTTCTACGGCATAGTTCTTCGCCTTACCGTCGTGGATATTACGCAGTTGGGAAAGGAGGTTCTTTCCTATGAAGCCTTTGGCTCCCGTAACTAATATGTTCATTTTGTGTGGGGCGGCTGGTTGTCAGAAAGAAATGCCGCGAAGAAATGAGATGTAAGGATCGCAATCCGTTTTATGCCCGGACGCATGGCCTGTATTCTTATATAGAGAGGTTACTCCGAACGAATGTCACGCGGCTTGGCGCGGTCGATCATACCCAGATCCTCCTGAATAAAACGGAGGCGCAGTAATTGTTGCTTCATGCCCTCTATATCCAGACGATGCGTATTATGCGAGTGGTAATCCTCGATCTTCGAGATATCCTCGCTACCTTTGGTGAAGAACTTGTCATAATTCAGATCACGTGTATCGCACGGAATACGGTAGTAGTTGCCCATATCGATTGCCTTGGACATCTCTTCACGCGTGACGAGCGTTTCATAGAGTTTCTCGCCGTGCCGCGTACCGATAACCCTCACCTCCGTCTCACCGTATTTCGGGTTCACTTTTGCGTAGATCTGCTTCAGGGCTTCGGCAAGGGTACTCAATGTGGCAGCAGGGGCTTTCTGAACGAACAAATCCCCGTTATGGCCGTGTTGAAAGGCATAGACGACCAGATCCACGGCATCGTCCAGCGTCATCATGAAACGGGTCATGTTCGGATCGGTGATCGTGATCGGTTTACCCTCCATCATCTGCTCCACCCAAAGCGGGATAACGCTTCCCCGACTCGCCATCACGTTGCCGTAGCGCGTGCAGCAGATCGTCGTCGCGGCACCTTCCCCTAATTCACGGCCTTTGGAAATAGCCACTTTTTCCATCAGTGCCTTCGAGATACCCATCGCGTTGATCGGATAAGCGGCTTTGTCTGTAGAAAGGACTACGACGTTCTCCACACCGTGTTCAATGGCCGATTCCAGCACGTTACCCGTACCGATGACATTCGTACGTGTAGCCTCCATCGGGAAGAACTCGCACGACGGAACCTGCTTCAATGCTGCGGCTGCGAAAACATAATCGACGCCACGCATCGCAATATCCACCGATGACTTGTCGCGGACATTGCCGATGTAGAACTTCACTTTCGGGTTCTGTAACGCATGACGCATGTCATCCTGCTTCTTCTCATCCCGACTGAAAATGCGGATCTCCTTGATGTCGCTATTGAGGAAGCGACGTAGCACGGCGTTACCGAACGATCCCGTCCCTCCCGTGATTAATAGGACTTTTCCTGTAAAAATACTCATGTTCTTTTAATTAGTTCTAAAATTTTAGTGCATTGTATTGTTGCATTTTTGGTATCTAATATGAATTGTTGTGCCTTTTCCCCTAATTTTGTCCGTTCTTCTATAGATAGAGAAAGCACTTCATCTACTTTTTCGGCCAAAGCAGTTATCGATTGATCATTTAATGAATAACAATAATGGTAATATTCCTTGGGAATTCCTGGCAATTCATATAAAAGAGTAGGAGTTCCTGAGGCAAGATATTCCATTGTTTTAGATGGAAACGAATATTTTGTATATATACCTTCTGGAGTTCTTGGATTTACTAATAAAGATGCAGTCCGTTGTAGCTGTAATATTTCATCATGAGGTATAGATCCTAAATATTGTATTCGACGATCTTTCGTTGCCATATTTTTTACATATTCTTCTGAATCACCTCTGCCACATATAATCAGAGAATAATTTTCATTTTTTAATAAATTAAAAGCCAATAACAAATTTTTGATACCATATCTTTCTGCTAAGGTTCCAGAATATAGAATTCGACCGTCTATTTTAGGTTGAGGAATATTAACTAAGTTACAAGGAGAATAAATACCTTCAATGACTACGTAGTTTGCATGTTTCGGGAGATACTCAGACATATATTCACTCAAAATACCAAAACATGTTATTTTCCGCATACACGATTTTATTATTTTATTAGCAACCCATTTCATAATATGGTAAAAAATGGATCCATTTGTAGACATGTGCAATGGTAGATCTGTAATAATTACACATATTTTATTATGGTATTTTCGACAAGCTACCAATGTTGAAATAATTGCTGCAATATTCAATGAATATAAAATAATCACATCATTTCGTTGTAGCTTACTTCTTAATGATTTATAAAGAAAGAAATAGCATTCGATGAAATTTTTAATATAAGACCGAGGCTTGATTGATACATTTGGATATAATGAACACCAGGACTTATAAAATAGGCTATATTGAGAGTATAACTTCTTTGATACAACCTTGAATGAGTATGGAATTAATTCAATTCCACAATTGAAAAAACCCTTAATTAAAGATTCTTGATAGATATTTGCAGCTGGATCCGACATAGCATTCAATTGCTGCATCGTCGAGTCGTCAATAGAGTTAATATACGATCCAATTAAATAAAATGCCATAAATATTTATATGTGAAATCTTTGATAATATTGCAGCCGGCATGAAATAGCTCCGATAAAAAGACTAATAAGAAAAAACATCGGAACGCTAAACGATGGATTGAATATAAAACAATTCATGTTAGCTACTATAACAAAACAAATAAATGTAATAAAAGTTATCAAACCTAAATGATCATTATAATCAACTATGTTTTTATACATTTTCAACTTATATAGTATTATGATATATATAGTTAGATAAATAATCAATCCTATAAAACCTAATGAATGTAGAATCTGCAATATGTCCATATGCGCATCCATTCCAACTAAATGCGAGACCGAACTGAATCCTTTGCCTACTAATATGTCTTGTGTCGAATAATTACTAGATATATCAGTCCATATTTGAAAGTAAAGTGTATTCCTACCACTACCTCCGTCCTCACCGATACTTAGAAAACGATCTGATGTATTTGCAATAATATCCTTACTAAGCGGTGAAAATGAAAAAATAATAACAAAGAGGATCACTAATGCAAGAGACTCCTTACCTCTTTTTGTTTTGAGAAAAAATAATACGCCCGACAATATTGTTGCGATTAGAATGGTTCTTTTGGTCGAAATGAATGCAATTGCTGCAAAAATGATATATAATATGTATTTCCATTTGGGAGATTTCAATAGAAAAATGTATGGTAAAAAAATTAGACAAATAAAAAAAGCATCTTTGGCAAACTCATCTGTATCGTATGTCAATGTAAAACTAAGAAAGACATTATAAACAAAAAATGGAACAATAAATGTAAGATAAACTCGTGCTATGGCAGATAGGTTCTCCGATGTATAGTTCTTATAACCAATAGTATAACCTAACACTGCAATAATTGGCCATACACAATTTGCAATAAGTCTTATTATTGGTGTATCATCATAAAAAAATGCATATCTTAAAATCAAGTATGCCAAAAATGAACATATCGTTTTTGTATATATATTATTTGCAAAAGCAATTCTCCAATGCGATAATATATAGATCACAGATAACACTCCGATAATTACATAAATAAAATTAGTATTATTGTGTGAGGTGGAATCTATATTAGCTAGACCTTGCATTGCTTTTATTGCTGCAAATCCCAATAGCCCTAGTACGAATAGGACAAAATATTTATTATTAATATGTATTTTACTTAACATATCTATATCTTAGATGTAGTAAAATTAGAAATATCCCATTCGCAATTAGTGAGATAAGTGCAAACCAATAAGCTTGACTTTCATTAATTTGTTGCAAAATAATGTAGGTGAGAATAAGAATGAACATATCGCGAACAAGGCGCGCTATGAAAACTATCCACGGTTTTCCCCGTGATATAAACTCATAACAATAAACTTCCGATAAACAGATGAAAAGAGCTGCTGCTGCTGAGATATTCAAAACTTTTGGTAACCCAACAAAACTCACACCGTAAAAAGAACTGATAAATCCAGAAAAAAGAATGACGATTGAAACGGGGAGTAATGAGGATAAAAAATTGACTAAAAGAAGTTTATTGATCAGAGACGAATGGTTATCTGAGCTTGATAAATAAGAAAACATCACGTTTTTTAACATTGCCGGTACAAAAATCACAACACTTTGCCATAATGCTGCAGCTGACGATAAACCGACTTCGCCATAATTGGCAAAATGAATCAGTAGGAGCAAACCTATCCAATGTACTATTGTGTACAAACTCTCCTGAAGGGCTACAGGAATTGAAAAACCTAACATAGAGTATATTTCTGATCTTGAAACTTTTTCATTTGAATTATACTGAGTCAGAGCGTGTCGGATAATTATTTGATTCAGTATAACTTGAACCACAAATGACAACATTAATGCTCCAAGAGCTCCGGTTAGTCCCCAAAACCATGTCATGATAATGCTACCAATAAATACGACAAAACCGGTGTAAATATTTATTTTTGCAGTTTCTTTAAATTTTTTAAATCCTGATAAAATAGCGATTTGGGTTGTTTGTAATCCATTCAGAATAATTAACAATGAAAAAAAACGCAGTTGAAATTCTAAATTTGGTGCATCAATGAATAGAGCAATAGAAGCGGCAAAAATTATTTGAACTAATGCTAATAACCCACTAAAAACTAAAGTAATTTTTAAAAAAGTCCAAACCAATGACTTTAATTTTTCGGGCTTTTCCGAAATATAGTCGGCAACGAATTTAGTTGCTGTATAGCCAAATCCAAAAGTGGAAACTATCGCAATATAGAACAGTGTGGTCCTAATGGTTCCATATTCGCCATATACTTCTTTGCCGAGAAATCGTGCTACGGCAATTCCTGCAAGTAAAGAAAGACCTTTACCCAAGGCACTACCAGCAAGGGCCCAAAACGAGTCCTTGAATAGATCACTACTTTTAAGACGTTCGCAAAATGTATGTAACGACACTCTATTTATCATACACCTCAAACCTTGAGTTCTTTGATTTGAACTCGGGAACTGTCTTTTTCATCAGTCTGACCATATCGGGAATCTCGACTTTCCGGGACAAAGTTTCCAGCTCTTCGGCTACCTCACATGCCTCCCGGTAATCATACTCCCGCACCTTAGCAATCCGGATGCGGTCATGTAACGTAGGCTCCGTATTCTCTTTATTCGAAAGTACTTCCTCGTAAAGTTTCTCACCCGGCCGCAGACCCGTGTATTCGATCCTGATGTCCTTCTCCGGCTCGAAGCCCGCCAGGGAGATCATCCGCCGCGCCAGGTGCGCGATCTTAACCGATTCGCCCATGTCGAAGACGAAGATCTGATTGCCCGTCGACATCGTGGCGGCCTCCATGACCAGACGGCACGCCTCGGGGATCGTCATAAAGAAGCGCGTAATGTCCGGATGCGTGACAGTCACCGGACCGCCCTTGGAGATCTGGTCCCTGAAGCGGGGAATGACCGAACCGTTCGAGCCCAGCACATTCCCGAAGCGCGTGGTGACGAAACGCGTCTTCCCCGGCGTGCGGCCCTGCTCGATCGACAGACCCAGCGACTGCACATAGATCTCCGCAAGGCGCTTCGTGCAACCCATCACGTTCGTCGGGTTCACGGCCTTGTCCGTCGAGATCATAACCATCTTCTCAACATCGTATTCGATGCACTTGTCAGCGACGTTGCGCGTTCCCGCGACGTTTACCAGAACCGCCTCGCATGGGTTCTCCTCCATCAGCGGGACGTGTTTGTAAGCCGCAGCGTGGAACACCACCTGCGGATGGTACGTCCGGAACACGAAGTCCAGACGGGCGGGAATCCGGACGTCGCCGATGACAGGGATGAATTTCAATGCCGGATAGCGCTCCTCCAGTTCCAGGCGAAGGTTGTGCATCGGGGTCTCCCCGTTGTCGAAAAGGATAAGCTCCTTAACCCCGAACGTCGCCAGCTGGCGGCATAGTTCCGAGCCGATCGATCCCGCGGCGCCCGTAACGAAGATCGTCTTGTCCTTGAAGTTGGCGACGATCTCCTCCATCGAGATCTTGATTTCGGGGCGGCCCAGCAGATCCTCGATCTTGATCTCGCGGATCGACTGCTTCATGATCTTACCGTCGATAACCTCGTCGATCGGAGGGGTGATCAGGATCTTCACCGATTTCTCCGTACAGTACTTGATCAGCCGTTCCTGTTCCGACTGTGCGTCGTCGTTCGTGGCGAAAAGTATGGCATCAATATCGACTCGGTCACGCAGATATTCGATGCTGCTTTCATCCTCGAAGTAGTACACCGGACGGTCGGCGATCGCATGGTTTTTGAGTCGTTTCCCGTAGGTCAGAAACCCGATGACCCGGTAATGGGGCGAGTTCTGGAGACGCGTAACGAGCGAGACCGATTTGTCCCCCGTCCCGTAGACCAGAACCTGACGGCAGTTCGCATGGCGTGTGCGGTTGAGTTTCAGCAGGTCGTAAAGGATGATCATCCCCAGACGAAGGGCCAGCAAAAGGAAAAGCGTGACCAGCACATCCAGCATGAACCCCAGGGCGATAGCCGTCTGGGGAGAAAGCGGCGACTGCGGAAACAATTGCACATAGACGAACATCAGCACGTCTTTCAGCAGGACCGCGGCGCCGAGTTTCCACACTTCACGAAGGGTCGTGTGGCGGATGACGCTCCGGAACGTACGGAACAGAATGAACGTGATGACGCTCAACACGCACGAACCAGCCAGAAGCCACACGCCGTACCAGACCGTGAAAACAGGATGCGGGAAAAGCCCCCGGATCAAAAGGTAGGCGACAAACGTCGAAAAAACAGATACAACGGTATCGATGGCCAAAATCAACCACGACGAAAAGTAACTTGACGACAGGTACTTTTCAGCACCCAGCCGTGACAGCAAGCGGTAAAGCATACAGAAGCGTGAAAATGTTCGATTTTACTCGTTGTTTGAATTCACAGTCCGTCGATCCATCGAAGATAGCGATTCCGGTCAGTTAGCATATTCGAATGACGAATAAAATGAATGCACGTATCGTTTCCATATTCGTTGAAAATAACGGTTTTCGGATCAGTCATCGGCAATCGTAAGGAATTACAAAAACTCTTTCACCGCGTGTTCATGCCATGCGCGGTATTCCGAGACGGAAAGTTCCGCGACCAGCAGTTTTTTGTAATCAGGCTTGTCGCATACCGGGATATGCTGCCGGATGTAAGTCCGTAATTCACTGTCGGGGATGCTGACCATAACCACTGGAAAGGGGTAGTCCTTATGCCTGAAAAGTGCCGTTTCACATTCCGTGAATATCCGGCTTAACTGACAGGCCGACTCTTCGAAGGCGTGCCAATATTCTCCGGCGCCGTATAAGCGGATATACTTTCTGTTGCCCTGTTCTTTGCGGAGTATCTCGACCATACGGGTTTCGATCAGACGTTTCAGCGACATCCAAGGTGGCTCGACATTCGGTTTGCCGTTCATAGTTTTCTAATTCGATTGTATCAGCTTTGCTCAATGGATAAACTACAGTCAGGAGATAACCTCGATCAAGTCGGGATGCACCTCTGCGGCTACGGCCATGACACCTTCCAGCAGGACGACGACCCTGCGGTTTCTTTTGCCCTGCACCTGCATGAATACACCCATTACTCCATTGAGTTTACCTCCGTGGATGCGTACCCGGCGCCCTTTTCGAAGGTCGAGCTCATCCGGATTGTAGTAGGAGATATTTTCTTCGTATTGGGATGAAACCCTGATAAAACTCTCCATCTGGTCATCTGGAACAACGAGATATTCCAAGCCCGTACTTTTCTCCCACATCACGAATTGCAGGAAATTATAGCGTTTCTTAAATTCCGTAATCTGTATGCGACTGGCATGTACGAATACGAGATTCGGAATGACCGGAACGAGGCGTTTCGATTTCACTCCGTGATAGACTCTTACAGCATAATATTTCGGAATAAAATATTCCAATCCATCTTTACCTTTGAGTTTTTCCTCCGCTCTCTTTTCGCTTTTGTAAGCCCGCATGACGAACCAGCGGGCGGTCGTGAGTTCTTCTGTATTGGGCGAGGCGATGTCCATACATTACTTATGTTTGTCCTTTCAGTAAAGGCACATGCCTTTAGTTCATGCCAATCTGTATATTGGCATGTATTACAGTCGTTTATGTTTATTTCCGCCGGAATACCAATCATCTATTCCGCAAATCCGTAAAAAGATATACTGCCCGTTTTACGCTCTTTCTCTCCGCAAGAGAAAGAGCAATGGATATAATTGGTTATAACTATCTGAAAACCATGCAGAATTTGCACTCAGAAAACTGTTTGCTTGCACAACATTTGTCGGCCAAAAATTTTTTGGCGAATTCGGCAGACGAAAATTTCATCCGGTTTTGGTCGTTATTTCCATTAAATTGCATAACTTTGCGTTCGTCAATATTTCTCTTGCGGAGAGAAGTAGTCTATCACACAACCCCTTATCTTTCTTCCCACCCTCCCAATCAGTCGGAATCGTCCGTCGGAAATGCCTCTGCACCCCATTCTTATCGGTCGCAGGCTGTTTGCGATTTCCTGTGGCGGATTCCCTCTGCCGATACATCTCTTTCCGAGAGAAATAGCGAAATGATTGGCGTTTATTATCAGCGCTTTACACACGAAAGCCTCAGGATTGGTTCAACAAATTCTATTAATGGCTCAACATTCCGAACTGAAATGACCGGGATAATTTTATTTTTCACCGGATTTCGTTGTCGTATTTCATATTTTTCATAACTTTGCGGCAGTATGATATTTCTCTCGGAAAGAGATGTTGTATCTATCTGTCAGTTCGTTAAATGCTATTTCGGGAACTTAACCGTCGTTTATTTCTTTAATTATCGCTACCGACCCACCTATTCCTTCCGGAGAGAGATTTTCCGGTGGATTGATCCGCCGGAAAAAATATCTCTTTCAAGAATAAATCTTAAAAGAGATTTCCGGATGAAATCCGGTTGAATAAAAATCTTTGTACAGTTACAATGCTTTCAGAATTTGACTGTTCGCCTTGTCTACGGAAGATGTGTCCAAAGAGGCGAGATAAATTCGCGTGGTTTTCTCCGAATCATGTCCCATCGCCTCGCTGATGATCGCGAGCG
>OCAV01001200.1_pt1 | contig 17922 bp, 12 predicted proteins | sample 1538331 | NCBI WGS metagenome assembly OCAV01 (sample SAMEA2580297, study PRJEB22360) | human gut metagenome | biome: human gut; feature: human-associated habitat; material: faeces | place: Denmark | collected 2008/2010
CCCCGCCGATACCGGCGAAGAAGCTGAGCGGAATACTGATGACCAGTGCACAAGGGCAGCTGATAACCAGGAAGGTCAGCGCACGGTAAATCCATATGCTCCACTCAGGAGCGGCACTTAAAAACAGCATCCGTACCAGCGGCGGCAGGATTGCCAGCGCCAGCGCACCGTAGCAGACGGCCGGTGTATAGTATTTCGCAAATTTGGAAATAAAGTTCTCGGATCTTGATTTCTTGGAGCTGGAGTTTTCCACAAGGTCCAGAATTTTGGATACGGTGGACTCTCCAAACTCTTTCGTTGTTTTTACTTTAATCAGACCGGACATATTGATACATCCGCTGATGACTTCGTCTCCCTCCCGGGCGTCACGCGGAACACTCTCTCCGGTCAGGGCACTGGTATTCAGTGTTGTGTTTCCTTCTTCGATCACACCATCGATCGGAATCTTTTCACCAGGCTGTACAACGATGATTGTGCCAACTTCAACTTCATCCGGATCAACCTGCTCGAGTTTTCCGTCTACCTCGATATTTGCATAATCCGGGCGGATATCCATCAGTTCGCTGATGTTCCGGCGGCTCTTTCCGACAGCATAGCTCTGGAACAGTTCGCCGATCTGGTAAAACAGCATAACGGCTACGCCCTCCGGATACTCGCCAAGCAGAATGGCACCGACCGTTGCAACAGCCATCAGAAAGTTTTCATCAAATACCTGTTTGTTCAGGATTCCCTTCCAGGCCTTTTTCAGGATATCGTATCCGATGACCAGATAAGGAACCATAAAGGTTGCAAATCGCACATAGCCGGTTGTCGGCAGTACCGCGCAGAGAATCAGAAGAACCGATGCAACGATGACGCGGATGAGAACCTTTTTCTGTTTCTTATTCATACATATGCCTCCTTTGTTCTTACCGCCGGATGAAAAAATCCAGCATTTCATCCCAGAGATTTACAGATCCAAATCCGCTGCTCCAGAGAGAAAATACTGGATTTTTCTCGAGCTGAACCGCAGACAGGTTTTAGAATCTATTCTGCTCCAGCTTTTTCTTCCATCCGCCGATGAAAGTTTTTTATTTTAGAGGAAGATCTCGCAGTCATCCTCAACTTTTTTGCAGTTTTTCAGAACATTCTGCATAACGCTCTTTGGATCCTGTCCGTCTTCGAACTCAACGATCATTTTGAGCATCATAAAGTTTACGGTAGCATCCTCTACACCTGCTGTGTTTTTTGCAGCCTCTTCCATTTTGTTTGCACAGTTTGCGCAGTCAACATCGATCTTATACGTTTTCTTCATCGCTTTTGATCTCCTTTTTCATTTTCACTGTTCATATGAACATTTATTCATATGTTTGTTTTTATTATAGCACCAGTGATGCAATTGTCAATGGAAAACTGAAAAAAATCAAAAAATCTGCCCGTCGGATTTTTTTGATTCCTGCGGGCAGATAGATCTATTATTTATTCCTCATAAAGAAACGTTATGTTCTGCTATTTTCCACTTTTCCGAATCACAATCTGTCCGAACCGTACACATCCGTCCAGAACCTCTATTTTCAGAATGCCTTCTCCTGTAACGGTACCGAGTGTGAACCGTTCGAGTGTGTTCGGTGCTGTTTCATATGCAAAATATGGATGAACATCCGAAGTTACTTTCTCATCGGCAGGAGGCATTACCCCTTCAAAAAGAGTCTCTCCCTGAATAGCTGCCTGTACCTTCACCTCTTTGTCTGCACAGTAAGTTACAGAAACGGTATAGGTTTCTTTTTCACGGATTGTATAGGAAGCATATTCTCCTGCTCCCAGCTGAAGCTGTACATGATCTCTCGGATGTTTGATCGGACCCGGTGCGGCAAACCCGGCCGGTTCAGGATGATCTCCTTTTTCATAAACCAATTCAAACCGGTCATACAGACGATATCCTGCAGCATTCGGAAGATCACTAAGACCACGGTGTGAATCCATCGGCAGCGCGTTGTAGCCGATCGCCGGGATCTCAAAATTGCCCTCTCGAAGCAGATAAGGATGATACTGCGTATTTTCTTTGCATTTATCGACCGCCAGGCATTCCAGGTAGCTGTCCCAGATGGCCTGCGCATGCTCGTAGGACGGTTTTGCAGCTCCATTAATTGCATAATCGGTAATCAGATGCCATTCATCCGGAACATTAAAGTTCAGAATCGAAGCACATCCTGCTCCCTCTACTGTTTTCCAGCACCACAGATTATAACCGGCGTGGTACTCGGCAAGAATCTCATACATCGTTGTCTGCCATGCGTGCTCATTTCTTCCTCCTGTCTCGCCCATCCACAGGCAGATCTTCTGTTCCCGGCAGGTACGGAGAACGCTGGCAAGAGAAGCTACCTCCGGAACAACCATCTCATATGCATGAAGACTGATGCCCCAGTTGTGGTATTCCGGGTCAAACTCATGATCAAAGAAATATGTAAGAGAGGAAAACTGTGTACCATTCAGCAAAAATAAGTGTTTCTGGTCGATCTTTCTGCAGCGGCGGATCATTTCCTCGTAAAAATAGACCAGCTTCGGTGTCAGCTCCTCGCGGCGCGGCGTCATGGAGATCGGCTCGTTGATACAGTCATATGCGCCGATGATCCAGCGGTCTTTGTATCTTCTCATAAACTCTTCCATCAGAAGAAACATCCGCTCCATCGATTCTTCATCGTCATACAGATGCTGTCCATTGTCCACGCCGTCATCACACGGAATTCCGGACTGGCCTGCCGTTGCCGCATGGAAATCTACGACAGCATAAACCTGATACGTCTCACACCAGTCGAGAACATCATCCAGCATGGCAAAGGAATCTTCATTATACGAAGCCTTCTGGTTTTGCGCTTTTTCTTCTATTATAAAAATTCTGGTTTTCTGTGTCAAGAAATAGATTTTTACTATTTTCAGGGAAAAAACATAATATTTTTTAAAAAATTGCTTGACAAACCGAAAAATGAGACTATAATGCAAAGTGTTCAAAAGAAAAAAGGGATCAGAAAAAAGCAATGAGCAGGACAACATTTTTCGGGTGAACCTTTGCAGAGAACCATCGGCTGGTGCGAGATGGCAGGTATCCTAAAGAACAATCCCCTGTGAGCTGTACAGACGAAACCAGAAATGGAAAGTAGTCCGGACCGGCCTCTCACCGTTAGCAGAGAAGAGATTCACCGGAAAGTGTATCAAATGGTTTCGGGGATCTTGTCTGAGTGATCGACCAAAAGAAACAGCCGATAATTAGAAGTGGTAACGCGGAGCGTTTTTTGAAAGCTTCGTCTTCTTGCATAAGTCAGGGAGACGAAGTTTTTTTTGTTTCCAAGCATACCAACACAATTGCCTTTTCCCTTTTCTTTTTCCATTTGGAATCCATGTAAACTGGAAATATCATTTTTGAACGAGGAGGAATTTTATTATGAACACGTTGGTTATTGTACTGATCGCCGCCGTATGTCTGATAGCAGGTTATACCTTCTACGGAAGCTGGCTGGCAAAGAAATGGGGCATCGATCCCAAAGCAAAAACACCTGCCGTTGCAAAAAATGACGGTCAGGATTACGTCCCTACCGATGGATGGACCGTATTCGCCCATCAGTTTTCTTCAATCGCAGGTGCAGGCCCTGTCACCGGTGCCATTCAGGCCGCTGTCTTTGGATGGGTTCCCGTCCTTTTATGGATCCTGATCGGCGGCATCTTCTTTGGCGCTGTTACTGATTTCGGCGCGCTGTATGCGAGTGTCAAAAATGAAGGAAAATCCATGGGACTTCTCATTGAGAAATATATCGGCAAAACAGGAAAGAAACTGTTTCTTCTTTTCTGCTGGCTCTTTACACTAATCGTTATCGCCGCCTTTGCAGATATGGTTGCCGGAACATTTAATGCTTACGAAACGGTTGACGGCGTCACAAAGCTTTCTGCCCAGGCAACTGTAAACGGCGCTGCCGGAAGCATCTCCCTGCTGTTTATCGCTTTTGCTGTTATCTTCGGACTGCTCCAGAAAAAACTGCAGTGGAAGGGCTGGAAAGAAATGGTACTCGGCCTTGCCTGCACTGTTGCAGCCTTTGCAATCGGCATGAATGTACCGCTTGTAACAAGCAAAGCAACCTGGACTTATTTGGTATTTGCCTACATCTTTCTTGCCGCTGTCCTTCCGATGTGGCTTCTGATGCAGCCGCGTGACTTTATGACAACCTTTATGTTTGCCGGTATGATCCTCGGCGCTGTTGTCGGACTTGTTGTTGCGCACCCGAAGATGAACCTTCCAATGTATACCGGATTCCACAATGCGACATCCGGAGATCTGTTCCCGATCCTGTTTGTCACCGTTGCCTGTGGTGCTGTTTCCGGATTCCACAGCCTGGTATCGTCTGGAACCTCTTCGAAAACCATTGCGAATGAAAAAGATATGCAGAAAGTCGGATACGGAGCTATGGTTCTGGAGAGCCTGCTTGCCGTCCTCGCCCTCTGCGTTGCCGGTGCTGCTGCTTCTGCAGACGGTACGGCTGCTGTCGGAACGCCATTTGCGATCTTTTCTTCCGGTGTTGCCGGATTTCTGGAAATGTTCGGCATCCCGGTATACGGAGCACAGTGCTTCATGACGATGTGTGTATCGGCGCTGGCACTTACCAGTCTTGACTCCGTTGCACGAATCGGCCGTATGTCTTTCCAGGAACTGTTCACTGTCGATGATATGGAACATGCTGCCGGATGGAGAAAGCTGCTCTGCAATAAATATTTCTCTACCATTGTTACTCTGCTCTGCGGCTACATCCTGACCCAGATCGGATATGCCAATATCTGGCCGCTGTTCGGAAGTGCAAACCAGATGCTGAGTGCACTCGTTCTGATCACGCTCTGTGTCTTCCTGAAAGTCACCGGCCGTGAAAACAGAACCCTGTTCCCGCCGCTTATCATCATGCTCTGCGTCACCTTTACCGCACTGGTAGAGCGTGTCATCGCACTTGTAAAAGCGTATGGAGCAGGAACCGCTGTCTTCCTCGTTGAGGGACTGCAGCTCATCATCGCCATTCTGCTGATGGTTCTTGGTGTCATCATTGTCATCAGCTGTGGAAAAGAACTGTTCCGGAAGAAAGCGGGACAGGAAACGAAATAATATAGATGTTTCTTCAAAGAGCTTCCTAACGCAAAACGCCGTCAGACTACAACAAGTCTGACGGCGTTTTACATGCCATAGTTTTTTACGAAACAAGTATTTCTTTTCATCCAGCAGCATAACCCCATCTGCGCCAGATTGTGATCAATGGCATCAACGATTCGGTGCGGTATATACGGTTCTTCGAGATACGCGATGTCGTCATCGGTTAATGTTACAGCGAAGGCTTTTACCGCATCTTCCAGATACGCCGCTTTGGTCGCACCGATAATCGGGGAGCTGACTCCCTTCGCCCATTGCCATGCCAGTGCGGTCATACATTCAGGGCTTCCATTGTTTCCTCAATCGGAGTTTCGTAGTCAAAACGGTGAATGATATACAGATCCAGATAATCTGTTCCCAGCCGTTTCAGTGTACCGTCAATCTCTCTGTGAATGGCTTCTGCCGACAGATTGCCAAAATTTTACTCCGTATAATACTGTGCCTGCGCATTCCAAAGCTCATAGTATTTGCCGTTTGTATCCACAAATCCCCTGTTCCATAAGGTAGCATCCAGATACTTCGGGATCTCCCGGTTGACCGCCATAAAGGTTAAATGCCCCCGGCTGTCCTGCTGTAAAAGTGACATCCTCCACCACCTGTAGAGGTGGTGGAGGATGTCACACTTCATGACCTTATTCCTTCTCCGGAAACATACTCTTCAACAGATGCGTTCCCGCTTCCGTCCGAAATACTTTTCTGCAGAAATTTTCAATCGCCTGTTTTGAATATTCGCTCTCGCCGGCATTGACCAGAAAATCGGCTTCCAGCAGGATCTGGTAATCCATTCCCTCTACATTTGTATAGGTATGATGATGCGTAACCAGCCATGTGATGCGTTCGACATCCAGTTCTCCTGCCGGTACATCTTTGAAAAATTCTGCAACGAGCGGCGCACTTTCCTCTTCCTGATGCTTTCCGCTGGTATTTCCGTATTTTTCCCGACACAGCGGGCAGGCAATATCATGGACAACAGCTGCCATCTCCAGCGTTTCCTGTGTTTTTGGATCCAGTCCTTCCGCCTCGCCGATGTTCTTTGCAAAGGCCCATACCTTCAGAAAATGATAAATATCATGAATATTTCCCTTATAAAAATCTGTCATTTTTTCAATTGCAGCAGCAATTTTCATATCGTGTTTCCTCCTTCGCATCCTGTCTTTCTTCCCATTATATCACATGTTTCACGCATTTGAGTATCAGATTATCATCTGATCTTATCACAAAATATGCAAAAACAGGAGGCAGAACCTGCCTCCTGTAGCTTTTTAACACTATGATGTTCTTTATGCCAGCGGTTTTCCTGTCAGCATCTCATATGCCTGAAGATATTTCTCGATCGTCTTGTCTACGATTTCCTGCGGCAGAGTCCAGTCGTGGTTTCCATCGTTGGCTTTGAGCCAGTCGCGCGCGAACTGTTTGTCAAAAGATGGCTGACCATGGCCTGGTTCATAACCATCTGCAGGCCAGAAGCGGGAGCTGTCCGGAGTCAGCATCTCGTCGCCGATTACGATATTTCCGTTTTCATCAAGACCAAACTCAAATTTTGTGTCTGCAATGATAATGCCTTTGCTTAAAGCATAATCGGCACATTTTTTATACAGAGCGATGGTGTAGTCGCGAAGCTTCTCTGCATACTCGGCTCCTTTTCCCGGGAAGTATTTTTCCAGATGGGCGATGCTCTGCTCATAAGAGATATTTTCGTCATGATCTCCGATTTCAGCCTTTGTGGACGGAGTGTAGATTGGCTCAGGAAGCTTGTCAGATTCTTTTAATCCTTCCGGAAGCTCGATGCCACATACTTTTCCTGTTTTCTGATAGCTTGCCCAGCCGCTTCCGGTAATGTAGCCGCGGACAATGCACTCGATAGGAAGCATTTCCAGCTTACGGCACATCATGCTGTTTCCGTCAAATTTCTCCTGCTGGAAAAATTCCGGCATGTCTTTTACGTCTACAGAGATCATATGATTCGGAAGGATGTCTTCTGTCAGATCGAACCAGAATTTGGACATCTGGGTCAGAACGGTACCTTTTTTTGTTACCACATTGTTCAGAATGACATCAAAACAGCTAATACGGTCGGTTGCTACCATGATCAGGCTGTCGCCGTTATCATAAATCTCGCGTACCTTACCCTCTTTGATTGGCTTTAATTCTTTCATCATGAATACCTCTTCTTTTCGTATAGGATAGTGAACGGAATTACACCCGATCCGGTGAAATTCCTTTGACACCTTTACCCTACACCACTCCTTATAAATTGTCAAGTATTTATTATTAACACTACTAAATAAAACAGGCAAAATGATTGCTGCTCCGGTGCGCAAAAAAGTGCTTCAGGCGTGTGCAGTTCTCCTTTTGCGAAGCAAAACTTTTCATGATGGCTGCGAATGAGCAAATAAAATCGGCCGTCTGCCTTCCGAAAAATAAACAGTTGGCCGATTTCTTTCTTTTATGCGAAATGGAAACGGAACGTATAGCTATATCTTCCCTTGCATACGCGATATTCCGGATGGATGTTTTTCGTCCAGCCAGTATCTCCGCCAAGGCCTGCGTGTGCTGCATCCAGGATCAGCCAGGTTCCTGTCGTCTGCTCCGGAAGTTCTTCCTTATATGCGGCTTTTCGATATTCTGCCATAGAATATGGAAGCGCACTGAAATGGAAATCATCACTGCCTACAATCTGAACGGTATGTGTTCCATCTGAAAGAACGGCAAATCGCGTATCCTCATGGCCACCGCATTCGCAAGGTACTACAAACGGAACGTGCTGTTCTGCTACAGAAGATGTATAAAGTCCAATCAGTGCTGCGTCTTTTCGGTCTGCATACGTCTCCCAGGGACCTTTTCCATACCAGCTGAGCGTATCAAACGCTGCAGGAAGGCAGAACGACTGTCCGACTCTTGCGATGGTCTCAAGGCCGCTGTTGTTTGTTACTTCGTTTTTCAGCTCCATTCCCTCACTGCCGATGCGATACAGAGTATGAGCGGTAAAGAGTACTGCGTTGTCCGGCTCCGCGGTATAGGAAGCCTGCACTTCAAGAAGCACCTGATTTCCGGCACTGACAGCCGATACTGACTGTACTTCCTTTTTCAGACGATCCAGACCTTCCGCGCGCCAGATATCATCGTAATCACTTTCATGGGTTCCCTCATCAATACCGGTTGGGGCACGATAAAATTCATCTTTTCCGCCGGTCATAAAAGAAACGCTCTTTGCCTGATATCTGGTAAATTCACCTGTCTTTTTATCAAAGATAATTTCGGTCTCTTCGCCGGTGATGCGAACATGATTTTCATCCTCCGCTACGGTCAGTGGTTTCTCCACAATCGTTTTCTCGTCTGCCAGATAAACACCTGTAGTAACCGGAATCTGACGGCGGTATAGTTCTGTTCCCGCCGGTGCATAGAAGGTATCTTGGGCAAGCTCAACGTAATAATTTACATACGCCTCGCCATGCAGTTTCGCCGGAAGCTCCGGAAGCGGAAGCGTCTCTGTTGTTCCGGCTGCCGTGTAAAATGCCGGATAGCTGCCTTTTGCAAGCGTTTCGCCGTTCTGCACAATTTCATAGCGCACCTGCAGATGAGAAAGATCGAGGGTATGGTAGCGGTTTGCCAGCACCCATATAGTTTCGCCGGTATATGGATTTTTCACCTGCTCAATCGTAACCGGGGACTGGCCGTTTCTCACCTCATAGGCGCCCGGTTTATAGGAAAGATCGGCAAAGACAACACCATTCAGACACATATCCGGAACCGGATCGGTCACATCCTCTCCGAACGCTCCGCCGTAGCCGTATTTGATATTTCCGTCCTCCTCGTGGATCGCAATCGCCTTGTCCGCGAAATCCCAGATAAAGCCGCCCTGGAAACGCGGGTATTTATTGACATAGTCCCAGAACTCCCTGAAGTTTCCGTTGCTGTTGCTCTTTGCATACGCATATTCGCACATGATGAACGGGCGGAGATCGGAATCGTCTGCCATCACATCCTCAAGCCAGCTCATCGTCGGATACATTGGGCAGATAACGTCGGAAATATTACTCTTTGGGTTGCCGGACTCATACTGAACGTATCTTGTCTTGTCGTATTCGCGGATCCAGCCGTGCATCGCGGCATGATTCGCCCCGGCACCGGATTCATTTCCAAGAGACCACAAGACGATGGAAGGATGGTTTTTATCACGCAGTACCATACGGGTTGCACGCTCCAGATAAGCGGCTGTCCACTCAGCGGATGCACTGAGCTGTCCGCCGTAACCGTGCGTCTCAAGATTTGTCTCATCGACAAGGTAAATGCCGAGCTCGTCACACAGATCATACCATTTCACGGAATTCGGATAATGGCTGGTACGAACAGCGTTGAAATTCAGGCGTTTCATCACAGCAATTTCTTTTCGCATCTGCTCCTCAGAAACGGTACGTCCCGTCTCGGCGCAAAAATCGTGGCGGTCAACACCTCGGATCACAAGGCGTTTGCCATTCAGGGTCAGAACACCGCGGCTGTTGATTTCCACCTGACGGAAGCCGACCTTGCAGCTCTCGATATCAACCGTCTCATTCTCTTTGTTCTGCAGCTCGACAACGAGGGTGTAAAGTGTCGGAGTCTCTGCAGTCCAGAGTGCCGGGTTCTCTACCGGAGCAGTAATGGTTGCGATGAATTTCGGCATCAGATAGAAGCCGCACTCAGCAAACGTTCTCGAAGCCATCTCGGTTACTTTGTTCTGTTCTTCGTCATACAGCGTCACTTTGGCATGATACTCGCCGTACAGCGGTTTGGAGTTGTCCGGCCAGATCGTGACAGAGAGGGTAGCTTTCGTGTAATCCGGGTGTGTGAACAGTGTCTCTGCCTTATAGTCCAGGATGTGCTGCACCGGTTTCGATACGAGGCGGACATCGCGGTAGATACCGGACAGATGCCAGTAATCCTGATCTTCCAGGTAAGTACCGTCACAGTAGCGCATTACCTGTACGGCGAGGGTGTTCGTTCCCTCCTGCACATATTCGGTGATGTCAAATTCCGCGTTCACTTTGCTGTCCTGGGAATACCCCACCTGTTTTCCGTTGACCCAGAGATAGAAGCAGGACTCCACACCGCCGAAATCGATGAGAAGCTGTCGGCCGATATAGTCTGTTGGAACCTCAAAGGTTCTGAAATAGCAGCCAGTCAGATTTTTCTCCGGTACGTACGGCGCATTCAGCTCGTAGGTGCCTTCGGTAATCTCGATCTCAAATGCTTCTCCGTTTGCCTCCCGTTTGAACGGATACAGCATATTGGTGTAAACCGGCTTTCCATATCCCTGCAATTCCCAGTTGGATGGCACCGGAATCGTATCCCATGCTGCGTGATCGAAATTCTCTTCATAAAATGCTTCCACCGCTTCCGGTGACGGATACATTTTGAATTTCCAGTCTCCGTTCAGATCCATTACAAAGCGGGACGCGTTCCGATTTCCGGCGAGCGCCTGCTCTACTGTCTCATACGCACCGTACGGCGTATGCATCGGATAACGATTTTTCTGCGTTATATACTGATTTTCCCAGTCTCTTGTCTGTCTCATGTTCTTGAAGCCCTCCTTGCCTTTGCTTTCGCATTTTCCGACTGCCTCTCTTCTTTTTATCCAGATTGGTGTTCCTTTTTTGCTTTCCTGTGATATAATACATCTGTGGATTTTCAGAAGATTCATGCAGTTATCTTATGATTCAGTATAAAACACTGCACGTGGATGAGAAATAGTTGATCTGGTGTTTCTTTTATCCAAAATGGGAAAGCAAAGGAGAAGTCGTATGATACCGGAATATCTGCTTGCAAAAATAGAAAAGAGCGATGTTATCTATCGCTGTATTGGAAATGAAATGAAGAACGGGATTCTGGCGTGCGGTTTTATGCGGAAAGAGACGGCGGACCGCTCGCAGTATCATTTTTCGAACGAGTATTACAGCTGTTTCGTGCTGCTGCGCGGGAGCGGGGAATATATTGCCGAGGACGGCACCTCCTATCCGCTGCAGGCGGGAAGTCTGGTCCAGCGTCTGCCGGGTGTGCCGCATTCCACACGCGTAGACCCCGATGGGAAATGGCTGGAATTTTTTATCTCGATTGGGAAACCGTTTTTTGATTCTTTCTGCTCGCTTTCGGTTCTGAACCGGGAGCCGGTGTTAAAGGCAGAGCTGCTTCCCGGCGATCTCGAGCGGTATCAGAAGCTTCTGCAGTCGTTAAAGGCCACACCGGACAGTCTGCTGCCTTTGCGGATTCCGAAGATGGAAAAAGAGATTCTGCGAATGTACGGCTACCATGCGCACCGGGTGAATCTGCAGCGGGATCCGATCGAGGCCGCCTGCGATATGCTCTCGCAGAATCTTGATGAAGAAATTTCTCTCGAAGAGCTTGCCCGGTCACTCCAGATCGGTTATGAGACATTTCGAAAAGTATTTAAAAAACAGACCGGCGTCTCTCCTGCACGGTACCGCACCAGGAAGAAAATGGAGCAGGCCCGTATTCTTCTCGAGGGCGGCGTACCGATGAAGGAAATTGCCGGTCTTGTCGGATATGGCGATGTCTATGCGTTCAGCAAGCAGTTTTCCCGGTTCTTTGGATTCCCGCCTGGAAAGTACCGCGCACGTCTTCACACGGATGCGCCGGATTTAGAACAGTTTTAAGATATCATCCACGGTTTTACGTTTCGGCTTGTCCGGGTTGATGGCACGGTAGCCGACAGCAATGACAGCACCAAGGAGCTCATTCTCCGGAATGGAGAGGGCTTCACGGATAGCTTTCTCATCACGGATTCCCATAATCAGAGTATCAAGGCCAAGTTCTCTTGCGCGCAGGATCAGGTTTTCGTCGTGCAGGCCGAGATCGTAATAGCCCCAGCCGTTTCCAACTTCGTTGTCTGGTGTGCCGTCCTGCGTAAATCCGGAGCGGTCTTTTACGAATGTTGTTACGACAAGTGCGGCTCCCTTTGAACTCTTCTGATTGAATTCTGGAAGGCATTTTGCGGAAAATTCTTCGACTTTCTCCGGTGTTACAAGGGCATAGTACCGTGTTGTCTGTGAGTTTTTCCAGGATGGTGCTTGAATCGCTGCCTGTACAATCTCCTGGATCTGCTCTGCGGTTACGTGTTTCTCCGGATCAAACGCGCGGATGCTTCTTCTTTCTTCCAGCAGTTTTGTAAATTCCATGGTGTATATCCTCCTTTTATTTATAAAGCCTCGTAATCTTCCCGTGAAAAACGGTGATACGTCAGGCCGAATTCATTTTCTTCGACACAGTAACAGTATTCATCTACAGACGGGTCTGAAAAAGAAAATACATGGCCCATCTCATGCTCCTCGGATGCGTTTTCTTCCACGGTAGTATGCATTTTCTCTGCATAGGAAGAAAAGCAGTTTCGAACCTGTTCCATTGTGTTTCCAGGCGTTGTGATCACCTGCAGAAGGTTCTGCAGGAGCTCCGGAATAGGAATTTTCCGCTCGATATAAGAACATCCCTCCTCCGGGATTTCCATGCAGTAGCGGTCCTTGACCGCTGAAATCGCAAGTGTTCCAAGACGCGGCTGTACTTCCTTACAGAACGCGGCAAGTGCCGCATCCAGGTCTTCTGTTTCGTCTAAAGAGAGGGAACGGCGCAGGGACTCCGCCGGGTAGTAGAGCTTCATCGTACCGCCCTCATAGCCGATCTTCACCTGCCATTCCCGAATCGTATCGGTAATATGTTTTTCCAACAGTTTTGCTGTCATGTTTTCTAAGTCACCTCCATTATGCTGCATGTGCAAAAAATACAGTATTATTATCGCATGAATTGGGTGTTGTGTGAACACTTAATTTTTTGTTTTTTACAAAAAGAAAAGAATCACTTTTTTTACTCCTCGAAACGGCAGAAACCTCTGCCAGAAAAGCTGGAACAGAGGTTTCTGCGATTTCTTATGTCAGAAGAATTTCTCAGTCATTTCGTTCTGAATTACTCTTCGTCGTCTTTTTTCTTTCTGCCGCGGAGTTTGAATCCAAGTCCGCCAGCGCCAAGAGATGCAACTGCCATGCTTACCCATCCCCAGATGTTGGTAGCATCACCGGTCTTTGCATTATCGCTCTTCTTGGAAGTAGAGGTATTGGATATTTTATTACTTGCAAGCGGAGTAGATGTTGCTTTCGGGGTGCTTGTCGGGGTCTTCGTCGGCTGCGTCGTAGGTATTGTGGTAGGAGCAGTCGTCGGGGTTGTTGTTGGTACTGTTGTAGGTGTAACCGTCGGAGTCTCAGTTGGGGTTACGGTCGGAGTCTCGGTCGGGGTTACGGTTGGGGTCTCGGTAGGAGTAGGAGTCGGCTCTTCTGCTGATTTCTTCCAGGTGAAGCTAAGATCCTGATATCCCAGTGAAGAAACTGTAATTTCAAAGGAATCGCCCTCTGCGAACGGTGCTGCATCTGTCTTTAAGGAACCATCCTCATTGAACAGTACAACAGCTCCTCTTCCGCTTGCTGCATATGCTTTTCCATTTACAGTAACAGAGGTAATGTTCTTCAGATAATCTGCAAACTCTTCATCTGTTGCATCCCCGTTCTTAAGCAGACCCGGTGTTGTCGTATCTTCGTTAAATGCTGCCGGCATCTCTTCCGTGTAAAGGATAAAGTCTGCGGAAAGATCTGCATATTTACCATTCTTATCGCTGACAGTCAATGTATAAGAACCTTTCTCTGCATTCTTGAAGTACAGAGTATTACCGGACACGGTTCCCGTCAGACCTTCTACTGTATAGACAGCATCGTAATCATCCGGCAGGCCTTCCAGTTTAACAGAAGTATTTCCAGATGTGACAGACGCATTCTCTACAGAAAATTCATATGCAAACTTAACCGGTATATATACCTCTGCGTCGACTTCGTAAATTCCCTTGCTGGTGTAATAGGTAATTTTGTTGATGGTCTGTCCCATCATGCTCTTGTAATGTTCCGAGGAGGTCGGGCAGTTATGAACGCTTGTCGTAAATCCAGTGCTCCATGCCAGCTCAGACACTCTCCAGATATTCTCCAGATGACACATTCCGTAATCGTTGCCCTCTTTTGTGCTGACAACAACACCATATACGGTATCTTCGCCTGCTTTGATAGTATCAGTAAGACCATCCAGATCCAGCTGATAATCACCGTATTTGCTGTTAGTGGAGAGCTCTGCCGTTACATTTTCCAGCTTTGCTGTCTCGGTTCCCTGAACAGCACCAAAGGTTACATTGCCGTCTGCATCTACAGATGCTTCTTTGTAATAAGACGGAACCTCATGTAAAGTGTAATATGCATAGCTTGCATTCTCATACAGTGCATCTTTTCCGGTATACGTTGTGGTGGATGTCTGTCCACGGTTGGTAACGGTGATTTCTACAGAATCCTCATCTGTCACTTTCGTGTATTTGCTCAGATCCATACCCTCTGTTACTTTTACCGGGAAGGTGATACCTGTAATATCGCTTCCGTCTGCATTTACATGATAAGATCCGCCGGAAAGAGACGCGGTTCTTGTTTTATTCTTTGTTGCGGAAGTAAACGCATCTACCGGAACATCATTATGAACCTCTGCCTGATAGAACGCTGCATACGGAATATTCATTAATACATACTGGGACTGCAGAGCTTCGATGGCTGCATTCAGATGCTCGGTTGCTTCATCTACGGTTCCCTGGCTCTGTTTTTTCTCCAATGCTTCTTTTGCTTCTGCCAGTTCTGTCTGCATATTATTCCAGGAAGTTTCCGTGTAAAGCTCTTTATTCAGTGCATCTGCCTTTGCAATTGCCTCTTCCAGTGCTGCTGTGCTCTCTACCGGATCAGCTCCTACAATGTTCGCTTTGGTTGCTTCAAAAGTGTAGGAAGCATCTGCATAGCCAAGTGCATGAATCGTAATCTTCCAATAACCGGTTCCATCCGTTCCCTCCGGTAAAGTGCAGCGCAGGGAATCGGTAAGGCCAAGCTGGATTCCCATTACTTTATGCATCCAGTTATCTGCTGCGAATTTTGTTCCATACGTTGCTTTTGCATTCGTATAAGTGGAATCATCACCGTAATAAGTCCAGGTTACGGTCTGCAGATTAGCAGCCAGATCGCCGTAATCTCCCGTTAAATCTACGCGAAGGAATTCTCCATAAGAACCATTGGCTTCTTTCACGGTCAGTCCTACGGTCTCAGCATCCGGAGCTGTCTTCAGCGCCTGATCTTTGATTCCGGATTCACTTCCTGTTGTTCCTGCCGAGAAGGAGAAGCTTCCATCTACATTTTTCACTGCTATCTTCAGACCGTTTGTGTTTTCTGTTACATCTGCAACCAGGCCTGTATAGCTCTGCAGTTTATTTTCAGAAAATCCACCGGAAAGTGTTCCGCCGTTTTCTACCACAACATACTTTTTGCAGAAATTTTCGTAATCATCTTCCGAAACTTTTACAGGCACATATTTCAGGCCTTTTACTTCATAATGATCAATCTGGCTTTTGTCGTAAGTTACGGTCTCGCCGTTGGTCAGAACTGCCGTGGTTGCTGCGGTATAATATGCCACATCATAGGTTGTGCCATCTTTCATGTAGATAGTCGCTGCGCACTGGAAGCTTCCTCTGTGCAGTCCATGGTTTGTGGTCGCACGGGTTACAACATCAAAAGCGCCTTTATCACTTTCTTTGCGACTGTCAGTTTCATCCGAACCAGCGTCGCTTCCTGCCGCCTGAACTCCTTCTGCTGCCCAATACTCAGCCCAGGTAAGACCTGCATATACATATTTATATGTTGTTTCTTTCTTCTCATAAGTAAAGGAAAGCGTCTTGTAACCTGTTGCAGTTACTTCGATTTCAAATTTATTTCCTTCTGCAAAAGCGGCAGCTGTCAGATCAAGCGTACCGTCTTCTTTGATCAGAATTATTTTCCGTTTTCCAGTTGCTGCATATTCTTTTCCATTTACTTTTACCGAAGTGATGTTCTTGATATAATCAGCAAAGTCATCTTCTGATGCATTCTCTGCTTTTACAAGCGCCGGAGCACTTCCTTTTTCGTTGTAAGCAGCCGGCATTGCATCTGTATACAGAGTAAAGCTCTGTGTCAGATCTGCATAAACACCTTTTTTATCATGAATCGTCAGAGTATACATTCCTTTTTTCGCATTTGCGGAATAAGAAATGGTATTTCCGTCTACTGCAAATCCATCCAGACCATCTACGGAATATTCTGCATCATAATCAGCCGGAAGTCCGGTTACGGTCATCGTTGTCTTTCCAGCGGAAAGAGAAGCGTCTTCTACGGATACACTTGCCTCAAATTTTGTTGGAACAAAAATATCATTCACTGGAATCGTGTAGATTCCTTTGCTGGTATAATAAGTAACCTTATTGATATGCTGTCCCATCATGCTCTTGTAATGTGCAGAAGAAGTCAGGCATCCATGTACCTGTGTTGTAAATCCAGTTGACCATGCCAGCTCTGTTCCGCGCCAGATATTTTCCACATGACGCATACCATAGTCATTGCCTTCTTTCGTGCTGACAATAACACCATAGATCTGATCGGTTCCAACATCAATCGTGTTCTCCAGTCCGTCGAGATCCAGCTGATAATCTCCATATTTTGATTCAGTCATAAATTCCGGAGATACATTGGTCAGTTCAATTGCAGTTCCAACTGTTTTTCCAAAAGAAAGAGAGCCATCTGCATTTACCGTTGCTTCTTTGTAGTAAGAAGGTACTTCGCTTAATACATAATATGCATAGTCTGAGTTTTCAAATAAGGCGTCTTTTCCGGTGTATGTCTGTGTAGATGTCTGACCACGTTTTGTTACTGTAATACTTACAGAATCAGAATCTGTTACTTTCTTAAATTTGGAAAGATCCACTCCTGTTACTTTAACCGGGAAGGTAATTCCATTGATTGCACTTCCATCTGCATTGGTATGATAAGAACCACCGGCAAGAGTGGCTGTTCTTGTTTTGCTCTTCGTTGCGGAGGAAAATACATCCACTGGAACAGAGTTGTTTACATCTGCAGCATAAAATTCATCATACGGAATGTTCATCAGAACGTAAGCCACCTGCTCAGTTGGAGTCTCGGTCGGGGTCGCCGTTGGGGTTGCGGTTGGCGTTGCTGTCGGGGTCGCCGTCGGAGTCGGAGTCGGTGCTTTAACAAGGCCTTTTACTGCAGTATTCAGCGCATCTTTCGCGGTATCAACAGCGCTCTGGGATTCTTTTGCAGAAAGAGCAGATTTTGCTGCGGTAAGAGCAGTCTGGACAGCTTTCCAGGAGTCTGCGGTGTAGTCAACTTCCTTTAATGCTTCGGCATCTGCGATTGCTTTTTCAAGTGCTGTGGTGTCTACTGCTTCTGGAGTCGGGGTTGCTTTTTGGGTTGCTGCAAGAGCCGCGGTTTTTACTGCATTCGAAGTTCTGGTTGCACCCGATACAATATCCCATCCTTCAATGTTTTCAATCGTTGCATCTTTTCCAAGAAGTTTCGTTTTGAATCCTTTGCTGTTTGTAGCTGCTTTTTTGAAATATGTGGCATTCTCTGTATTGTATCCAGAGCCAGGCGTTACTGCAATGTCAGAAAATTTGCCGTCTGCAACTGTGATTTTGACATTAACGTCATATTCATCCCATGCATTCTCATCCTCATCGTCTTCTGCTGTTCTGGTAACATGAGCGGTAGACTCATAAGTACCATCTGCCAACACGCCGCTTGTGGAATCCGCCAGTACGGTTCCCGGGAGCAGGCTCATGGTCATGGAAGCTGCCATTACGGCTGGGGGTTGTTTTAATAAAAATT
>OCAV01001214.1_pt1 | contig 17811 bp, 10 predicted proteins | sample 1538331 | NCBI WGS metagenome assembly OCAV01 (sample SAMEA2580297, study PRJEB22360) | human gut metagenome | biome: human gut; feature: human-associated habitat; material: faeces | place: Denmark | collected 2008/2010
AATCTCCAGCTCCTGAAGCTTAACATCTTCCGGATAGGAGATACACACCTTTCTGGTTTTAGACAGCTTTTTCGTGCTTCTGACCTTAAGAGTATCTGAACTCTCTTTTACTGTCACATTCTTTCCATTATCATCATAAACTCTGACACAGAAACTGTCACCCTCTTCCAGAATCAGCTCATCGTACTTCAGCTCTATATCCAGCTTTGTGGGCTGATATTTTAGCTGATATACAGTGCCATCTGTCGAGCTTTCATTTCCCACTACTGCAGGCTCCATGTCTTTCTGTCCCATTTCCGTACTATATTCCATCCCATCATGTTCAATATGGTCCTCATAATCGTCATCGATATCATCATAGTCATCATGGTCATCATCGTTATCAACATAGTCATCATGGTCATCATCGTTATCAACATAGTCATCATGGTCATCGTCCCACTCCGTCATCCAGAGAATCCGCTTCAGACTGTTCACCCCTGTCAGTTCCGACATACTGGCTCCCATAACACCACCGGCAGCAGTCAGTCCGATCCCTACTGCAGCAAAAATCCCTGCTGCGATCAGCATTCCTTTCGTAAATTTCTTCATTTCACCGCCTCCCCTCTCTTCCTGTAAAGCAGCCTGTTAAAAAAGTCAGTCATTTTCCGGAACCACTTAGGTACGATCCGTATTGCAATACTGATCAGTCCCAAAACCATAAGGATTGCCAACGCGATCATCAGACAGCCAATTCCTATGGTCATGATTCCGGTTCCGGTCATCACCACGCAAAGCCCTATTCCTGCCACAATAGCAGCAAATCCACCAATCAATAAAGCAACCGCACCTATGCCCAGTCCAACGATCAGCCAGAAAGGAAGCAGTAAAATGCCAACTGCCAAAGACAGGATTCCGCCAACAGCTCCCTTAACAAAAGGAGAAATAAAAACCAACAGGATCACTGCCAGAATCAGCACCGCCTGGTTTCCCTTCCTGAAAAAGCGCTTCTCTTTCCCGGATCCTTCCCCATATTTTTCAGGCATCTGCTCCGTTTCTTTTGCCCGGGCATCCTCATAACCATGCTCTGTATATTCTCCATACTCATAACCCTTTTCAGGATCCTTCAGATCTGCCTTAATGATTGCCGCAACCTTCTCAGGACTTCCAAGGTCCCTGATCACCGCAGCCTCATTCTCAATTCCCGCATCATCGAAATAATTATTATAAAACTCAAGGGCATCCTGCCTCTCTGTCTCAGAAATATCCGCAAGCAGCTCCTCCAGCTCCCGCATAAACTGCGCCCTGTCCATCATCCAATTCCTCCCTCGTCAACACCGTCTGCCCTCACATTCTGTCCATCAAGAACACCTGTGATCTTCGACGAATAAATTTCCCATTCAGCCCTGTACAGGCTCAACTGAGCAGCCCCCTTCTCCGTCAGCTTATAATATCTCCGGTTTCTCCCGGCAAAGGCCATATCATAAACCTCCAGACAATCATCCTTCTGCAATCGCCTCAGTACCGGATACAACGTAGATTCTGAAATTTCCAGAACTCCCCGTACATCCTGAGTAATCTTATAACCATAGGTCCCTTCCTTTTCCTTGGAAACCACAGCCAGAACAATCGCATCCAGAAGCGCCGCACCCGTATTAAAAACCATATGCACACTCCCTTGTCTCATTAACACCCTGCACATACATCTGCCACATTGAAGTCCAGTTATTCCGTTCTTAGTAACGAAATCTATCCAGTCCAGTACATATTATACAGCAGTGCAATATTGTTTTGTTGCTGATATTATATGTCGTATAATATAATTTTGTCAATACTATTTAGCAAAAATATCTTTTCTATTATAATAAACAAAATGGATACTCTGGTTTCTACAGAGTGTTAGGATTATGACAAGGGGACGCCGTGTGAAAGATATCTATACTGGTTCGGTTCCGGGGTCTAAGTAATTCTATGTCTGTGAAAATCTGCTAAAAACATGAGAAAAAAAGCGCAAACTCGCTTCGCTCAGACAGTGCGGCTTTTTTTCTCATAACGCATATTTTCACAGCCTAAGAATTACTAAGACCCCTGCACAGAGGAACCAGTATAGATATCTTTCACACGGCTGTATATTGGTATACGTGGTTAACGAAACTTTCTCTGTCTCCTTGTTTTTTTCAATGTAATTTGATAATTAATTTTAACGAAAGAAAGGGCTTCATACATTATGACAATAACTACTCCCCTCCACCCCGCCTTCCTGGCACGCATGCAGGAAATGCTTTCTGCTCAGGAATACACCGCCTTTTTAGAGAGCTTTAACGCCCCCCGCACCTATGGCCTGCGGGTAAACACCTCAAAAATCTCCTGTGAAGAATTCCAAAAGCTCTGCCCGTTTCCAGTAAAATCAATCCCCTGGATCCCCAACGGATATTTCTATGATGAGGATACCCGCCCTTCCAGATGCGCATATTACCAGGCCGGCCTCTATTACCTCCAGGAGCCAAGTGCCATGACCCCAGCCTCCCGTATTCCCATCGAACCTGGTGACAAAGTCCTGGATCTCTGCGCGGCCCCTGGCGGAAAGGCAACTGCAGCAGGAGCTGCCCTTCAGGGACAGGGACTTCTGGTAGCCAACGATATCAGCACCTCCCGTGCCAGAGCACTTCTACGTAATCTGGAACTTTTCGGAATCCCCAATATTTTCGTAGCAAACGAGGCACCGGCAAAGCTAACCAAGACATTCCCGGAATTTTTTGACAAGATCATCCTGGATGCCCCATGCTCCGGCGAAGGAATGTTCCGCAAGGAGGAAGCCCTTGCAAAGGACTGGACTCCTGAAAAATCCCGGGAACTTTCTGAAATCCAGAAAGAGCTTGTGCTTCAGGCAGCAGATATGCTTCGCCCAGGTGGACTCTTACTTTATTCCACCTGTACCTTCGCCCCTGTGGAAGACGAGCAGACAGTATCTTATCTTCTGGAAAACCGCCCGGATATGGAACTGGCAGAAATGGAAAACTATGAGAGATTTTCCCAGGGTGTGCCGGAATGGGGAAATGGCAATCCGGAGCTGACCAAGTGCATCCGCATTTTCCCCCATAAAATGAACGGGGAAGGCCACTTCCTGGCTCTCTTCCATAAAAAAGGACAATCCATACAGGAAAGCAGCCGTCCACACACAAAGCCTGATAAAAATGCATTCCCGTTAATCGAAGAATTCCTGAATGAAATTGGTCTGAAAACTCTGGGCGGCCAGCCCTTTGACTGGGAGCGGGTAGAGGTTCGCAAGGACAAAGTCTATTATCTGCCACCTGTACTTTCTGATTTCCGCGGAATCACCTTCCTCCGAAACGGATTATACCTGGGTGACCTTAAGAAAAATCGTTTTGAACCCTCTCAGCCTCTGGCACTGGCCATCCGCAAAGGGGAGGCGGAAGCTGTGATTTCTCTTCCTGTCTCTGATGAAAGACTCACCCGCTATCTGAAAGGTGAGACCTTAAACATTGAGCCTGAAGAAGCAACCCACAAAAAAGGATGGCATCTTCTCTGTGCAGATGGATATCCGGTAGGCTTCGGAAAGCTGGTCAACCAGATCCTGAAAAATAAATATCCGGCAGGATGGCGCGTATAATACGCGCTTCTCCCTGCCGGATATCTTTTTATCCAAACACCTTCTGCAATCCAAAAGCAGATATTTTTATGAATTTTTATTTTTCCTGCAATACAATCTCTTTCTGCAGGGTAAAGGAATAAATAATCTTTTCTTTTACTTTTTTCCCGGTCATCCTCTCCAGCGCCTGGGCATAATCCTCCAGCTGCACATGATACAGATCGATCAGCTTCTGTTCCTGCCCCCTTCTCACTCTGTCTGTTTTGTAATCTACCAGAACAATCTCACCGTCCTCTACAAAATATGCATCAATGATTCCCTGCATCAGTACTGTTTCCCCCTGCCACAAATCATCCAGCATAGCTGCGCTTCTCTGAATCACAAAGGGCTGCTCTCTGTAAAGCCTCCTCTGCACAGCAGCATTTTTCATCCTCTGTCCCAGTCCGGAATCTACAAATCTCCGAATATCTAAAATACGGATACAATCTCTTTCCTGCTCTGACAGTTTCTGACTTTCCACCAGTCTCTCCAGCTGTTTCTTCAGCTGTCCGTCTGTTTCTACCTGCAAATAGTCCAGACACTCCATTACCCGATGATAAGCAGTACCCCGGGCAGCTCCCCTGTATTCTTCACCGGAAGCTTTCATAAATCCGGGCACAGGCATCTCTGCCTCTGTTTCTGTATCCTCCGGCACCATCTGCAGAACCTCATTGTCCTGCCAGCCTCTCTTCTTTAATTCGGATACACTGACCTTCACAGGAATATCTTCCAGGTATCGGAAGGGATATACATAGGAAAAACGTTCTTCGATCTCCTCTCTCACTTTTGCATCATAAATCTGTTCCGGGTTCCAGTTTTTCAGTATTTCTTCCTGCATCTGGTTTCCTGTCTGAAGAAGGATCTCCTCCTCTGTCATCTGGCGAAGGGTGATCTTTCTTATGTTAAAGTCCGCAGGGTCATCATAAAACCCTTCTACCCTGTGCATGGGCACACCGTATTCTCCAAACAGCTCTGTCATGGACCTGTGTCTGGCCAGGGCCGGCAGTACAAAATCCCAGTAATTTCTGGCCTTTAACCGTATTCCCAGCGGAAGCACCTGCCCCTCTTCCTCCAGAAATCCGGCCAGAGACGGAATACGTTTATCCAGTTTTCCCACAGCTCCTGTAAGGATCAGTTTCTCTTTTGCCCTGGTCATAGCCACATACAGTACTCGCAGCTCCTCTCCCAGACTTTCCTTGAGAAGCTCTCTTCGTACCATCTGTTTATTCAGGGAGGACGCAATGATTCTTTTTTCCGGAAGTATTGCATCTGTCCCCAGTCCCAGCTCCGGATGGATCAGCAATCTGGCATTCAGATCCTGGAAATTAAACTGTTTTCCCATTCCTGCCGCAAACACCACAGGAAATTCCAATCCTTTGCTTTTATGAATGGTCATAATTTCTACCGCTGTACTTCCTGCACCTGCCAGATTGACTTCTCCGTAATCCACTTCATAAGCCTGAAGCTGTTCAATATAGCGGACAAAATTAAACAACCCTCTATAGCTGGTCTTTTCATAGGCCATAGCCTTTTCCACCAGCATGGAGAGATTTGCATATCTCTGCTCTCCTCCCGGAAGTGCCCTGGCATAATTTCCATAACCGGTTTCTTTCAATATGAAAAGGATCAGCTGGTGCACCGGAGTATAGGTTGCCATATTTCTCACCTTCTCCAGTAGTTCCAGAAATCTCTGCAGCTTTTCCATCAAAGGCTTCTCTGCAGCATCGTATCCTTCTTCCCGGCTTTTCACATATTGTTCTACACTGTCCCACAAAAGTCCCTGTGGATACAGTACCCTGATCTGGGCCAGTTCCTGGGAAGTGCATCCCACCATAGGCGAACGGAGCACTCCGGTAAGTGGGATATCCTGAAGGGGATTGTCACACACCTTCAGATAATTCAGCACAGTAATGATTTCCAAAGCAGAGAAATATCCGGTTCTGGAAGTGCAGTACACAGGAATCCCCTGGGAAGCCAGCACCTCTCTGAAGGTTTCCGACCATCCATATGCACTTCTCAGCAGAATTACAATATCCCCATACTCCACCGGCCTGTATTTCCCGGTTTTTTTGTCCACAATTTCTTCTCTGCCGACCATTCCCTGAATCCTCTGGGCAATAGCCAGAGCCTCCAGCTCCTGTGCATTCTGGTCTCCTGCCTCTTCCTCCAGCTCTGCCCCGTCCTTCTCCACCAGAAGTACCTCGGTTTTTACAAATTCCCGGGATCCCCCTGCCGGAAAATCAGCTCCCGGATAAAGAGCTGCGTCCTCGTCATAGGCGATTCCTCCCAGATCCTCTCCCATGATCTGCCGGAAAATGAAATTTACACTCTCCAGCACCTGCGCCCTGCTTCGGAAGTTTTTGTGAAGATCAATCCTTTGCTCCTCTCCGTCCTCTACAGAATAGCTTTTATATTTCTCCATAAACAGCTCCGGTCTGGCCAGACGGAATCTGTAAATACTCTGTTTCACATCTCCTACCATAAAGATGTTTTTCCTCTGATTTACCCATCCGGATACTGCTGTAGTCAGAAGCTCCTGAACCAGATTACTGTCCTGATATTCGTCCACCAGCACTTCCTCATATTTTTCCGAAAGCTCTATGGCAGCCTGGGACATCTGTATCTGTCCGTCCTCTTTTTTCATCAGGATCTTCAGTGCAAAATGCTCCATATCTGTGAAATCCAGAATATTTTTTTCACGTTTAGCTTTACTGAACCGCTCTGCAAACTGCCTTGTAAGTTCCACCAACATCTCCAGAGGCTCTCTGCTGCATTTGAGCATATCCAGGATTTCTTCCTCTGTCCCCTGGAAATATTTCTGTCCCAGCTCCCTGAGGATTTCCTTTTCCTCCTCACGCAGCTCCTTTATCCTTTGTTTCTTCTGCTCATCTGCCTCCGGCATCTTCTTTCCGCTTAATCTGGCAAAAGAAGGTTTCTCCAGGAGCTGTGCCAGAACATTATAATCACTTTCTTCTGCAGTCTTCTTCAGCTTGCGGATAAAAAGGAGATCACTGTCCAGAGCTTCCCCGTACAGATTGGGACCGTCAGGAGCATCACAAAGCTTCCTTGCTTCTCTGGCCAGGTGCTCTGCAGTTTCCAGCTCGTCAACTGCAGCCTTCCACAAAAGTTTTATACATTTTGTTTCTCTCAGTTCTTCTGTAGTTTCGATTTTATAATCATCCAGACATGCATCCAGCCACTCTTCCGGGAAAGGATTACTCATAGCCATCTCATACAGCTTCTGGATCATCCCTCCCAAAGCTTCATCATCCTTACCGGAAGCAAAACATTCTACAAATTTCTCATACTTCTCCTGCTTTTCGCTGTAATAATCCTCCAGAAGCTTCCCTGTCACATCTTCACGCAAAAGCTTCAGTTCCCCCTCATCTGCAGTCCGATAACCGGGATCCAGCCCTATGAGGTGAAAATAATTGCGGATAATATATGCACAGAATCCGTCAATAGTTGTAATCTGAGCAGTATGAAGCAGGGTGGACTGTCTCTGTAAATGCTCATTGTCCGGATTCTCATAAAGGGCTGACTCAATAGCACTTGAAATTCTTTCCTTCATCTCACCTGCCGCTGCTCTGGTAAAGGTCATGATCAGAAGACGGTCAATATCCACCGGAGCCTCAGGATCTGTGATCTTGCTGAGAATCCTTTCCACCAGTACTGCAGTTTTACCGGAACCTGCCGCTGCGCTGACCAGAATATTTCTGTCCCTGAGGGAAATTACTTTCTGCTGTTCTTCGGTCCATTTTACTCCCATCAGTTCTCTCCCTCCTCTTCTGCAAATATCTGCCAGAGTTCATCATCTGTAAAATTCTTCAGTCTCCTGAATTCATATCCGGCAATTTTACGGTCAAACCCACATACGGAAATATAAGGGCAGTAAGTACATGCATTTCTGTTTCCCAGCTCATAGGGAGAGATCTGGGCATCTCCTCTTAGAATATCTGTCCTGATTTCATGGATTTTCTTTTTCACATAGTTTCCCAGCATCTGAAACTGCTTTCTGTCTGCCACAGAAGAATTACTGTAGAAGCCTCCGTCCTTTTTAAATGCTACAGGAATGGAAGACAAAGTCTGATCCATTTTCCGGATCATTTCCGGGTCCTTCTGTACCAGACCGTTCATTTTTAATTCCTTCATAATTCCCTGGCTGACTTTCTCCACATCAGCATCTATTTTCTCCTTGATCATGGGATCCTTAATATTATAGTAAAATACACCTGCCGGGAGGATTTCCCTGTCCGGAAATTTCTTCTGTTCCACCTGCAGTGCACCATCCAGGTAGATCATCAGCTGCAGCTGCAGACCATGATACAGACACACCAGGTCAAAGGATGTATTCCCTGTCTTGTAATCAATGACCTTCACATATACCTTATCCTGATCCTCCATAATATCTACACGGTCAATCCTGCCGCCTCCAAAGATTACCTCAAAGCCTTCCGGCTGAAAATCCCCGTTCTGGAGCTGCTTCTGCAGAGCCCATACAGTTCTCTGCAGGATTCGTCTGGTACGTTCTATCATATATTCATTTCTGGCATTACTTTTCAACACTGTATTTCCATAATCTGCTACGATCTCATTCAGACACTGATCTGCAATCTGTTCACGCTGTTCATCTGTAAGCTCCGCCCAGTTTAATCCCATTTTGTGTACACGCACTGCAAAATTTTCCAGTGCCTGATGCATCACATTTCCCATATCCATTGCTCTGAATTCATATTCTGTTCTCTCCGCCAGCCTTAGGCCATACTGGAGAAAATGGGCAAATGCACAGGCCGAAAACCGTTCCAGCCTGGTGGCACTATAAGGAGAAATTTCTCCATAAAGAGCTTTGGCCACACTCTGGCTGATCCTGTCCACAGGCTTTCGCATAAAAGCAGCCTGTACCAGATTCTGTACTATATCTTTGTATTCCGGCTGACGAAGATACCAGCTGTAAAGTTCCTGGAATATGCGGTCATCACTGCATCCTGTTTCCTGCATTTTAGCTGTTTCCTGTACCAGCTTATCCAGGAAAAGCTCCAGTCCTGTCTCCGGAATCTCCGGAATACAGACTTCCCGGGTATCCTGGATTCTCTCTGTCTCCAAATCCGGAAAAAGTCCCCGGATGCTTCCAATAAGATAAGCCGGGCTGATACCCTCGCCCGCTCCATTGGTCTCACTGTAGGAAAGCACCAGCTGTTTGGAGGGCTTGGTCAGATTCAGATACAGATAGAATCTCTGCATATTCATCAGCTCCTTTGGTCCGGGTGCCAGCTCCATCCCCTGTTCTCCCAGGAAATCCCGGTCCACCTCTGACAGGATTCCTCCTGACTGTGTATTCTTGGGAATATTCCCCTCATTCATTCCAACAAAAAACAGTACTTTAATATCCTTCAGCCTGGATCTCTCCATATCTCCTACCATTACCTGGTCCATACTTGGCGGGATCAGTCCTACCTCGGCCTGGGTAAGCCCTGTCTCCAGAAGCTGTCTGAACTCCTGTCTGCTCACCGTCTCTTCTCCCAGTATTTCCACCATTTTATCCAGCATGTCTATCACAATACCATAAATCTGGCTGTATTCTTTTTCCAGAGCCTTCTCCCCCAGCTTTTTAAACTGCTCTTCCTGGAGCTTCAGCTTCTGCCATACCTGGCTTTTCACAATAAAAGCATAGAGGATCCTGCAATATTCCTCCACCCTCTTTTTTCCCGGACCAAAGCCCTCTGCCAGCTCTCCGATCTCTTCCAGAAAGATTTCCCTGATTTCATTCATCTGCAGGATCTGTCCGGGATCCATTCCTCTGTATACCCGGGTCCATTTATGGGACCATTTTTCATATCCTCGGATTCCTAAAGCCAGCACATAATTTTCCAGCTGATCTGTCTGCTCTCTGGTAACTGCTGACATACCACAGCGCAGATAACGGAACACACTTTCATAGGGAAAGCCCTGGACCACCATTTCCATGGCAGCCCGAAGGTATTCCACAAAAGGATTCATCAGTACGGAATGCTTCTCATCAATAAAAAAGGGAATTTCTCCAGCCTCAAAGGCCTGTGAAGCCACTCTTCCATACTCTTCCAGATTCCCTGTGATCACAGCCATTTCCCCATATCTGATTCCTTTTGTCCTTACCAGATATGCCATTCTTCTGGCAATCTCATTCATCTCTGCCAACGGCGATGGTGCAGAGAACAGCTGCAGTTCCTTCTGTTCTCCCTCCCAGACATTCTTATGATACCGGAAAATATGGTTTTCCAGGAAACGAAGGGCTCCGGCTCCGGCAAATCTGGATTTCTCAGAGGGCTTCAGATATATAGGATCTTCCAGGTCCTTTGTAAGCCCGGCCAGAGCATGGATCATCTTTTTACTCATATAGAAAAGCTGATAGGGCTTCCCCACAGAATAAATATCCTCTTTCTCATCCATTGTCACTGTTACGGAAACTTTTCTGGTCAGCAGAAGCAGCTCCCGTATTACATTGATCTGGATCGGAGTAAAACCGGTAAATCCGTCAAAAAGAACTTCCGCGCCCTTTATTTTCTCCGAAAACGGAAGTACTTTTAAAAGGACATCCATAACATCTTCTCCTGTCATATAATGTCCCTTCAGGAATTCAGAAAATGCCCGATACAGCACCGTTACATCCTGAAGCTTCATGGAAAGCAGTGTCTGAGTTCCCGCTTTCTCCTTCATTTCCTCCAGATTCTCTTCCTTGATATCATACTGCATAAATTCTGACAGGAGAGATTTCATTTCGTCCAGATATCCCGGCTTGTTCATCTGGCTTCCCAGATAGACAAGCTCTCTCCTGTGCTGCTGGACCATTTTCTGCAAGACCATGCTCTTGCCTGTATCTTCCAGGATTTTTTTATTATCGCCCCCCGTCTCTTCAAAAATTCGGTAGGCAAGACGCTGGAAACTGAGAATATCAATATTCAGGATTCCCTTTCCCGGGTGCATCTCCACCAGTGTTTTCTGGGTCTGCATGGTGAACTGCTCCGGAACAATAATATAGTAATTTCTCTCCGGATGTTCCATGGACTCCCGGATTACTCTCTCATATGCAAAATAAGACTTTCCGGCACCGGAACTGCCGATAATAAACTGTAATGACATTCTTCTCTCCTTACTGTCGGTTACTCACATTCGTTGTTTCAGTATATCATAATTTAAGCACTTCTGTAATAGAATATACAAAACCATCCAGGAGGCGTGTACCATGAGTGCAAAAACCAAAATCATAGTCCTACATATGAAGGAAGTTATATATACCGGCATTTTTCTCCTTCTTGCAGTCATACTGGGAATTGTACTTTTCTTTATGTTCGGTCCTGTACAGAGGCAACACTCTGCCGGTACTTCTCCCGACCGGTATAAACCGGGAATTTATACTTCCTCCATTGAATTAAACAGCAACACCTTTGACCTGGAAGTATCCGTAGATGCAGAAAAAATCCGCAATATCCGTCTGGTAAACTTAAGTGAAAGCACTTCCGCCATGTTTCCTCTCATGGAGCCGGCTCTGGAATCTCTTTCCAGTCAGATTTATTCCTCACAATCACTGGAAAACCTGAAGTACCCCCAGGATCAGAAATATACCTCCCTGGTACTTCTGAATGCCATTGAAGATGCTTTAAAAAAAGCGGAGAACAACTGACCTGTTCTCCGCTTTTGCTCTTCTCTTTCCGTGATGGTTAGATTTCAAGCTTTAATTCTTCTTTCATCCTGTCAAGCTGCTCCATCCACATGGCTGCGCTGGAATCACTGGACATTCTCAGATCTCCTCTTGGAGAAACCGCTACACTTCCCACTTTTGGGCCATCCGGCAGACAGGAACGCTTAAACTGCTGGGCAAAGAAACGCCAGCAGAAGGTACGAAGCCATTTATAAATGATCTCTTTGCTGTAAACACCCTCAAAGGTCCTGCAGGCCAGTCTGTATATTTTCTCCGGATCAAATCCGGCACGCAGCATATAATACAGATAAAAATCATGAAGCTCATAAGGACCTACCAGATCCTCTGTCTTCTGGGCAATTTCTCCATCCTTTGGAGGCAGGAGTTCCGGACTTACAGGTGTATCCAGAATGTCCATCAGAACCTCTGTCAGCTTCTGATCTCCACAGGTATCTGCATAATAATGTACCAGATGGCGTACCAGGGTCTTTGGCACAGAAGCATTCACTCCATACATGGACATATGATCCCCATTGTAGGTAGCCCATCCCAGGGCAAGCTCTGACAGATCTCCGGTTCCCACCAGAAGTGAGCCATCCTGATTGGCGCTGTCCATAAGGATCTGTGTACGTTCCCTGGCCTGACTGTTTTCATAAGTAACATCATGGACAGAAGGATCATGAGAAATATCTCTGAAATGTACATTTACAGCATCTTTAATATTGATCTCACTTAAGGTTGCACCAAGGCATTCACTTAATTTGCAGGCATTTTGATAAGTTCTGTCAGTGGTACCAAAACATGGCATGGTAATACAATGAATATCTTTTCTGTCTGCGCCTGACAAATCAAAGGCTCTGGCAATTACCAGAAGGGCCAGTGTGGAATCCAGGCCTCCGGAAAGTCCCACGGTTGCTTTATGGCAATGAATATGATCCAGACGTTTCTTCAATCCCATGGCCTGAATATTCAGGATTTCATCACATCGCAGATCCCTCTCTGACTTTTTGGAAGGCACAAAAGGATATCTGGAATACTGTCTGGTAAGCTTTGTCTCCTCCATCTTGAGATGAAAAGGAATTCTCAGATGATCACTGTCCTCACAGGACTGCCAGGTGGTCAGTCTTTTTCTTTCGTCATTCAGTCTCTGAACATCAATCTCACTGTATACAATTCCGTTTTTAAACCGCTCTCCCTCTGCCAAGATCGAGCCATTTTCTGCGATCATATTCTGGCCGCCGAATACCAGATCCTGAGTGGATTCCCCTTCACCGGCATTGGCATACACATAACCACACACCAGTCTGGCTGACTGTCCTGATACCAGACTTCTACGATAGCTGTCCTTGCCAACCATCTCATTACTTGCAGATAAATTCACGATCAGATTTGCACCGGCCTGGGCATGGATCACGCTTGGCGGCATATTAACCCAGAGATCTTCACAGATCTCCGCTGCCACAATAAGCTCCTGCAATTCTTCACACACAAACAGAAGATTTGTTCCAAATGGAATTTTTTTCCCGTTAATACTCATAAATTCCAGACATCCCAGCCCTGATACGAAATGTCTCTGCTCATAAAACTCTCCATAATTCGGCAGATATGACTTGGGTACCAACCCCAGAATTTCCCCTCTGTTAAGCACAGCTGCTGCATTATAAAGCTTTCCTTTATTTCTCACCGGTACTCCCAGAAAGATCAGTGCATCCACATCTGCAGTGTCAGCTGCAATTCTCATCAAAGTTTCCCATGCACTGTCCAGAAGGCGTCGCTGCAAAAACAGATCCTGGCAGGTATACCCTGTGATGCAAAGCTCCGGGAAGACCATAACCTTAGTATGCTCCTTTTCCATTTCACGGATCAGACGGATAATCTCCTCTCCGTTTGCCCTGCAGTCTGCCACTGTGATATACGGTGTTGCTGCTGCTGTTTTAATATAACCGTGTCTCATTTTCTACCTCTTTTCTGACTCTTTCTCTTCCGGTATCTCTTATTTCTGTAAAACAATTATTTACATTTACGCAAGATTTCTTTCAGCTCTTCCACTGAAAATTCATAGTTTTTATTACAGAAATGACAGTTCATTTCAATGGGCTTTCCTTCCTGTATCATCTCATTTAACTCCTTACGGCCAATACTGATCAGTGCCCTTTCTACTCTCTCCCTGCTGCAGTTACAGTAAAACTCTGTGGGAATCTTGTCATTGATCTCCATATCAAAACCATCCAGGACCTTTTCCAGCAGACTTTCCGGAGTATGTCCCTCTTCCAGCAGATCTGTAACAGAATTAATTTTCTTTATATTCTCTTCCAGCCTGGAGATTGTGCTTTCCTCTGCAAAAGGCATCAGCTGAACGATAAATCCACCTGCCTGGCGAACTGTATTATCCTTATTCATCAGCACACCCAGACCTACTGCTGACGGAACCTGCTCACTTGTAGCAAAATAATAGGTCAGGTCCTCTGCAATCTCACTGGTCTGAAGTACAACCTGTCCCACATATGGTTCCTTCAGTCCCATATCCTTGATAACATTCATAAATCCAACGCCTACAGCTCCTGCCACATCCAGTTTTCCCTTACTGTTTGCCGGAATACATACATCCGGATTTCCTACATATCCCTTCACTCTTCCGCGAGAATCTGCAGTTACTGTAATTCCCTCCAACGGTCCGCCGGCTTTGATCTGGAGAGTCAGGATATCCTTATCCCCTTTCATCATCACTCCCATCATAGCTCCCGCTGTAAGCAGACGTCCCAGTGCTGCTGTAGCAACCGGACTTGTGTTGTGATCCTGTCTGGCTGTCTCCACTGTTTCTGTAGTTACTGCTGCAAATGCACGGATCTGATCATTTGCTGCAATTGCTCTTATAATATAATCCTTCATTTATCTGTTGCTCCCATTCGATTACTATATTTTATGTTTGTTACTTTCTATTTTATTTCCTGCAGAATTTATTCTTCTGTATGACGGGCACGTTCCGGAATATTTCCATGATAGTCATTTTCTGCGCTCTTTCCATGTTCTCTGGCAATAAAAGTCAGACGCTCACAATTCTCATCACCAGGAGTATGGGTATATGCATCATAAACTGCCACAAGCTCCATCCCTGCTTTCGCGATCATGACCTTTACCTCTTCTATGGAATATGCTTTCTGCACATGCTCCTCTTCGCACTTCTCATACAATCCATCTTCCCGAGGAAGGAAAAGTGCCAGCTCATACACATTCAAGGCATTCTCACTGTCATAGCTGTTCTCCCAGATAAAGCTTCCATCTTCTCTGTCCTCTGCAATCGTCCTGTCCCCGATCACATCACGATATTTATGGATTGTATTCATATCAAAAATAAAAAGTCCGCCCGGATCCAGATAATTATTCACCAGTGCAAATACATACTCCAGATCCTCTGGCTCTGTGACATAGTTCATGCTGTCACACACGCTGACCACAGCCCTGACTGTACCGTACAATTCGAAATCCTGCATATCCTGAAGTAAATACAAAATATCATGTCCTGACTCTGCCCGCTTTTCCATTGCTTCTGCAAGCATCTCCTCGGAATTATCAATTCCGATCATGTCATAGCCGGCATCTGCAAGCATCTCCGTCACAGTACCGGTTCCACATCCCAGCTCCAGCACCAGGCCATCTTTTATTCCGTCCTGAACCAGTGCTTCTATAATATAGTCTGTCCATTCGCCATAATTTACATTATCCATGAAAATGTCGTAGACACCGGCAAATCTTCCATATGCTTCCATTTATTATCCCTCATAATCCCTGGTGTACTGACAGGCCGGTTTTCTGAACCATCCACTTATGGGCACACCAACTTCAAATTTCTCTGCTATTGTAACATAATATCTGTCAGTATGTAAATAAGAGGTTACTGTCAACGTTACATGTCAACATTAACGCAACAGGACGACTGCCTTTTACAGCAGCCGTCCTGTTCTTCCTGTCATTCTGTCACTTAATTCTTTGGCATGTATCTTACATATGCCGGTTCACCGCCATAATAGTAATCTCCACCATTCTCATCATATACATCCTCATCTGTACTGAATGTATAGGTATTGCCGTCATCATCACACCAGCTGCCGTCACCATTTGGATAAATAACCAGAGGATAACCGTCAGAATTTCTGTAAATAGTTCTGGTCTGATTGGTATCATAATCCGGATCATCTGTTCCTACCGGAGTACCATCTGCAAAATATCCGTTTGAAGATCCATCATCGCCATAGCTGCTGCTATCATAGGAGCTTCCGTCATAGGAACTTCCGTCAGAAGAAGTTGCATCTGAAGCAGTTCCATCTGCTGTTGTTCCATCTGCTGTTGTACCGCCAGCTGCTGTTCCATCTGTTGTTCCTGTGTTCTCTGTACCTGCAGCACTGCTTCCGGTCTCAGGTGTCGCTGCTTTCAGACCTGATTCTCCGGCGATCTTAAAGGAATCTACAGAAGCCTTGATCTTTGCCAGGGAATCTTCTTTCTTGACAGATCCTGCTACACTGTAAAACTCTGTAGTATTATCTGTAAAATATTTATTTACCACATATGCATACTCGCTCTTGTCATTCAGATAATGAACTGTATAGCTGTATACATTTACTCCGCTTACTTCCTCTGACTTGTAATCCTGGATCTCAAAGTCTGTACCCTCAACCAGATTATCAGCCTTTACCAGGGCAGATGCAGTATCCTGAGAACTTGGAATGATGGCTACAGACATAGCCTCATCTCCGGAACCATGCAGAACCAGAAGCTTGCCCTGATCCGGTGATTCAAAGCTTACCATATCATCAGAATCTGATTTATTTGCCCAAGTAGCATCCGGAAGCTTAATGGATACCGCCTTGTTCTTGGATGTATAAGTCGTATCCTGCTTGTCAGCCGGTACCGGTGTAGCAGTCGCTTTTGGTGCCTTGGTCGGTTCCGGTGTAGGAGTTACCTGTACTACGCTGGTATCCTCGTCATTATCCCCGCCGCCAAAACTGCAGGCTGTCAAAGAGCCGGATAATACAACTGTTATCGCTAAAAGCATCAGTACTTTTTTATTTCTCATAATATCCTCCTTGGAATAGATTCATCATTCTTTTCTGCTGTTATATTGTATAGTTTACAATTTCATTACATCAATGTCAATGTTATTTCCCTGTCAAATTGCCTGCGGCAATGGAATTTTGAGAAACCTACAATTATTCTTAATATATCAGTTACAGAAAGCCACTCTGTAAAATTCGGATTCCCGGCAGACACTAATCTGCTCAGTCTCCAAGCTCATACACATGAAGCTCATGAAGTGCCCTGGTTGCGGCAATATACCTTGCCTGCTGTACCAATGGCGTCTGATCCCTCTGTGGAAAAACAGAAAATACCTGATCAAATTCCAGGCCTTTGGCCAGATAGAAGGTGGTAACCGTCAGACCTTTGCGGAAAGTACTGCTGTTTCTGTCCAGATAAGACAGCTTATTTTCCACATCAAAATCCTTTCCTGCCAGAACCTCCTTTAAGATCACCCACATTTGCTCTGCTTCTTTCTCTGTACGGAGGATAACAGCTGCTGTTTCATATTGATCTTCCCCGATTTTCAACATAGCTGCTATATATTCTGCTGTCTTTTCCACATTTGAAAATGTTTTTTCCTCAACAGGCATTCCATGTCTCTGAAAAAGCTCCATATCTGTAATTCCTGCCATGCTGTTGGCATAGGAGGCAATCTCCACAGTATTCCGATAGCTTTTATTCATCACAATCCTGCGGATATCCCTTCCAAATATCTTGGGAAGAAAGGTCAGTACATCCTGCTGTTTATCATCCATAGTCTGAGCCCTGTCACCCAGGATAGTCATACGGCAGGAAAAAATCCTCTGAAGGATCTCATACTGAAGTCTGGAATAATCCTGCATCTCATCTACCACCAGATGCTTGATATTACTTCTTCCCTGCTGACTGAACAAACGATATTTCAGATACAGCACAGGATAAACATCCTCGTATTTCAGCTTTCTTTTCTCATAGGAAGCTTTCGGAAGCCCTTTATATCCATTCTCCTTCAGGAACTGGCTGTAGATCACATAGAGATCCCTGGTGGCATATAATTTCATAAATTTCTCACGGACCAGCTCTCTCTCATCATCTGCCAGATCACGGTCTCGCAGGGTCTCCACTTCATCGATAAAGTAATCTGCTACTGCTTCCATTCTGGAAAGTAACGGAAAATCCTGAAATTTGAAATAAAATAGTTCAATAATCTCTGACTCCGTCTTTACAAATCCATTGTATTCCACATCCCTGAAATTCATCAGCCGGTCTTCCAGTTCCAACAGATAGCGTTCCATAAGATTTATAAATTCCATGGACTGCTTTTCCTCTGACAGAGAAGCTTTCTGTGGAAAACGGATTCTGCGTTCAATTTCATCATAGCGGTCTTCACAGTCAGAAACCGTATCCCGAAGCTGCTTATAAGCAAAAAGATCAAAGCTCATTTCCTTAATATTCT
>OCAV01001220.1_pt1 | contig 17710 bp, 8 predicted proteins | sample 1538331 | NCBI WGS metagenome assembly OCAV01 (sample SAMEA2580297, study PRJEB22360) | human gut metagenome | biome: human gut; feature: human-associated habitat; material: faeces | place: Denmark | collected 2008/2010
AATTCCTCTATCGAAAAACAATTGAAGAAGCTACACAGGAGCAGATTTTCCAGGCTGTAAGCTACACAGTTAAGGACGTTATCATTGACAACTGGCTAGAAACACAGAAAGCATATGACGAACAGGATCCAAAGATCGTATACTACATGTCTATGGAATTCCTTATGGGACGTGCCCTGGGCAACAATCTCATCAACCTTTGCGGATACGGTGAAGTAAAAGAAGCTCTTGAGGAGCTGGGCTTTGATCTGAACTGCATCGAAGACCAGGAACCGGATCCTGCACTTGGAAACGGTGGTCTGGGAAGACTGGCTGCATGCTTCCTTGATTCCCTGGCAACATTAAACTATGCTGCATATGGCTGTGGAATCCGTTATCACTACGGAATGTTCAAACAGCAGATCAAAGATGGCTACCAGATCGAGGTACCGGATAACTGGCTGAAAAACGGCTATCCTTTCGAACTCCGTCGTCCGGAATATGCCAAGGAAGTACATTTCGGCGGCTATGTAAGAGCAGAATATGATGCTGAAAAGGGTGCTACCAGATTTATCCACGAAGGATACCAGGCAGTAAAAGCTATTCCTTATGATATGCCGATCACAGGCTATGACAATGATGTGGTAAATACTCTCCGTATCTGGGATGCAGAGCCTATCGTAGATTTTGAACTGGATTCCTTTGACAAGGGTGACTACAAGAAAGCTGTAGAGCAGGAAAACCTTGCCCGCAATATCGTAGAGGTTCTTTATCCAAACGACAATCATTATGCAGGTAAAGAGCTGAGACTGAAACAGCAGTACTTCTTTGTATCTGCCAGCCTTCAGGAAGCAATCGCTAAATATAAGAAGAAACACGATGACATTCATAAATTATATGAAAAAGTAACCTTCCAGATGAACGATACCCATCCGACTGTAGCAGTAGCTGAGTTAATGCGTATCCTCATGGACGAAGAGGGACTTGGCTGGGACGAAGCATGGAAGATCACAACCAAATCCGTTGCCTACACCAACCATACCATCATGTCCGAGGCACTTGAGAAATGGCCTATCGAGCTGTTCTCCAGACTGCTTCCGCGTGTATACCAGATCATCGAGGAAATCAACCGTCGCTTTATCGCAGAAATCCAGGCAAAATATCCTGGCAACTATGAGAAGATCAAAAAGATGGCAATCATCTATGACGGACAGGTGAAGATGGCACATCTGGCAATCGCAGCAGGCTACTCTGTAAACGGTGTTGCCCGCCTGCATACAGAAATCCTGAAGAATCAGGAGCTGAGAGACTTCTATGAAATGATGCCGGAGAAATTTAATAACAAGACCAACGGTATCACCCAGAGACGTTTCCTCCTTCATGCAAACCCGCTTCTGGCAGACTGGATCACAGAGCATATCGGACCGGACTGGATCACAGACCTGTCCCAGTTAAAGAAACTGAAGGTTTATGCAGATGATGAAAAGGCACTCCAGGAATTCATGAATATTAAATTCAAGAATAAAGAGCGCCTGGCTAAATACATCCTGGAGCATAATGGGGTAGAGGTAGATCCTCATTCCATCTTTGATGTACAGGTTAAGAGACTTCATGAGTACAAACGTCAGCTGTTAAATATCCTCCATGTAATCTATCTGTACAACCAGATCAAAATGCATCCGGAAATGGAATTCTATCCAAGAACCTTTATCTTCGGTGCAAAAGCATCTGCAGGCTATGCTACAGCCAAGAAGATCATCAAGCTGATCAACTCCGTGGCAGATGTGGTAAACAACGATGCTTCTATTAACGGAAAGATCAAAGTTGTATTTATTGAAAACTACCGTGTATCCAACGCAGAGATTATCTTTGCGGCAGCAGATGTATCCGAGCAGATCTCTACAGCCAGCAAAGAAGCTTCCGGTACAGGTAACATGAAATTTATGCTCAACGGTGCACCTACACTGGGAACCATGGACGGTGCCAACGTAGAGATCGTAGAGGAAGTAGGCGCAGAGAACGCATTTATCTTCGGATTAAGCTCCGATGAAGTTATCAACTATGAAAACAACGGCGGTTATGATCCAAACGTGATCTACAACACAGACGAAGAAATCCGTCAGGTACTGATGCAGCTTATCAATGGAACCTTCTCCAGCGATACAGAGCTTTTCCGTGACCTGTACGATTCCCTGCTCACCAACAAGAACACAGACAGAGCAGACCGCTACTTCATCCTTGCAGACTTCCGCTCCTACGCAGACGCTCAGAAGCGCGTAGAAGAAGCATACAAAGATGAAAAAGGCTGGGCAAAGAAAGCCCTCCTCAACACCGCCTGCAGCGGCAAATTCACCTCCGACAGAACCATCCAGGAATACGTGGATGATATCTGGCATCTGGACAAGGTGATTGTGAGAAAGAAATAAGCAGATAAAAGATCTGGCAGCAGAGACAAAAGATAAATGTCTCTGCTGCTTTTTATATGAAGTGCAAAAAGATATATCTGGACACCGGAATTTCTGGTCAGAGAGTGGAAAGTTTGATAAAATAGATTCTAACATATTAGAAAAATGGAGAAATCATAATGTTAAAAATATTTTTTGGAAATGATCCGGGAACGAACTATATTTTTAATCCGGATATATATTTTAATAATACTTATGAAGACTCATGGATTACCTCAGAAACTGCCAGAAAAATGATCAAAGATATAGATGGTTCTGAGGTGAAAGGTCCATGTATGATAGATAGTCCTTTTCTTGGACCTATCCCGCCGGAGCGTCTGTCTGGCGGTGTAAAAACACTGATTCTCATACAGAATGATCAGGAACACATTTTTAATGCCTCGGCCTGTGGAGATAATTGCGCACAATGGCTTCTGCGGCTGGCCGAGAAGAAAGATATTACTGTTCGTTTGGGATATATCATGGATTTTGGAAAAAAGCCCTTTGATATCTATATTGTCAATAATGGAAAAATAGTCCATACGATGCTGGAATTGGATAATGAAATCATAACAAATAACCTTCTTGGAAAGTGAGTGGGATATGACAGGAAAGTATGAGATTGAAGTATACAATAAACGAGTACATTATCATTTGACAGTGAAAAGAAACATCACCATTCTCCAAGGCAATAGTGCAACCGGAAAAACAGAGCTTTTAAGGATGATTGCAGACTACGGAAACAATGGAATATCCTCTGGAATTACGATAATATGTGCCAGGAGATGTGTAGTAATTGAGAATGCTTTCTGGAAAGAACAGCTGCAAGCCTTATCGCAGTGCATTATATTTATTGATGAAGGAGCTTCTTTTCTCCAAAGTATAGAATTTACCAGAATGGTAAAGGGGAGCGACAACTACTTTGTGCTTGTAACCAGAGACAGTCTGGAACAGCTGCCATATAGTATTGAAGAAATTTATGGTATGCGCCAGGAACGCGACTCACAGAAATATAAAAACACCCGGAAAATATATAATGAAACATATCAGCTGTACAATGCTAAGCCCAATGAAATGATTTGTCCGGAGATAGTACTGACGGAGGATTCAAATTCAGGATATGAATTTTATAAAGCCTTATTTGGAGAGCTGTGTTTTTCTGCTGAGGGAAAAAGTAATATATTACATTGTCTACAGGAGAATATGGAAAAACGAATACTGGCAATTGTTGACGGTGCGGCATTTGGTTCAGAAATGCAGAGGATAATGAGATATATTTATGATGCAGAGAAGCAAATTGTCTTGTACGCACCGGAATCTTTTGAGTATCTGCTCTTAAAATCTGAATTGACAGGGAGTACTTATCATATTACAGAAGAAACATATGAGTATGCAGACAGCCGTAAATATTTCAGTTGGGAGGAGTTTTATACAGATTATCTGGTACAAAACACAAAAGATACCATCTATCAATATAGTAAAAAGAAATTACCTCTAGCATATCTGACTGCGGGAAGTATGAAAAGAATCCAAAATCAGATTCCTGAAAAAATTATAAAAGCTGTAAAGGTAGGACATTAAAAAAAGTCAAATCAAATGTGCCATTTCTGAATTTGTTAGATAATATATGGGTATCAGATTATATTCTTGCAGATTTTGAAAATGCAAAGAAAGGATTTGACAAAGTTATGGGTGGAAAGGTATTGGAATTAAAAACAGACAAATTGATAAGAGAAATCAAGGTAGGAGTTCAAAAGGACATGATAATTCATTTGTTGAAAAAAAGAGACCGATCTTTGGAGGAAATTGCAGATGACACACAGACATCCTTGGAACAGGTACAGAAAATAAAAGAAGAAGAACATTTGTAATGAATTCTATAAAAACTTTTCTTGGATAAAAGAGGATTGTTTTTTGGAACTTCTGAGAAAACAAAGAAAGGATTGGAGAAAACTATGGGTGGAGAAGTTCTGGAACTGGAATCGGAAAAATTGATACGAAAAGGAAGGCAACAGGCCTTGGTCTGGAAGTAATCCGAAAGATAAAATAGGCAGATCATGTACTTGACAACAGTCCCGGAGAGACAGCTCTCTGGGACTGTTGGTTGTAAATACATATAGAAATACATCATCTTGTGACAATTTCAGAAAATCATCTCAACATGTAACAAATTGTTGGGTTTATATAGGAAAAATCAAGGAAATTAAATGATTCAACACGCAGGAAAATTTAAAAAAATCGTAAAATTCTTAAGCATTACACTTGACAAAAAGTGGTTGAAGCACTATTATTAACCATAACAGACAGATTATGTCTAGGAATCTTTACCCAAAAAGAAATAGTTATATTAAGGAAAGGGGAACTATAATCATGACAAAGATTAAAAACACAAAGAAGGGCATGGCAAAAAAGACATTAAGTATGTCACTTGTTGTTGCAATGCTTGCTACTTCTAATGTGCCGGTATGGGCTGCTGAGTTCAGCGATGGTTCTGACGTAGCAGTTGCTACAGAAGCTCCTGCAGAATTCGCAGATGAAACAGAAGCACCTGTTGTAGAGGATGCTACAGAAACTGCTCCTGCATCTACAATTATAAACGAAGGTAATATGTCTCTTGACTTAACTGCCAGCAAATCCAGTATTGTATGGGATGATGCTTCAAAAGTAGAAATCACAGGTTCTGTTAATAAAGATGGATCTGCTGCCGCATCTTGGAAATATCGTTGGGTTAACAGTGATGGTATTGTAGAAAAAGATAATAACGGTAAAGAACTGGCAGGTAATGCAACAAAAGTTGCAGATATGGATCTTACTGCTACTTCTAGTCTGGCTGGAAAAACACTTACACTTTATGTATATGACCTCAGTGTAGACAACCAGACATTATATGATATCAATACAGGAATCACTGTTACAGTTGAAAAACAGGATCTGAAAGATGTTGCATCATTTGATGGTATTGGAACACTTACATACAAAGGATTTTCTCAGTCAGTTGATACTTCAAAAGTCGCTCTGAAAAAAGGAACAGCTACTATTGATGCAAGCAATTATGCACTTACATCAACAAGCGCTACAGCAGCATATGCAGAAGTAACTGTTACAGCATCAGCAGATAAAGTAGCTGGTTCACCATATAAAGGAAGTATTTCAAAAACTATAACAATTGATCCTAAGACTTATGCTTCTGGCGACATTGTTGCTGATGTTACAAAAGGAACAAGCTATCAGTATACTGGTAAAACAATTTACCTTCCAAAAGATAAAATTACTGTAAAAGAATCAAAATCAGGCAATAATGGTGATGATGGAAAACTTGGTGGAGCTGATGTGTCCGGCGCATTCAAATCTGCTACAGTAGATGGAAGCAAAGTTGGCAACAATGTTGTTTCTGTAACACTTGATGGAAGTAAACTTTCCAATTTTAAATCATTTGACGGAAAATCTCTTACAACAACCAATACAGTAGAGATTACAAAACGTGATCTTTCTACAAGTGGAACAAAAATTACTGTTAATACAGCCAGTGGATATGTTCCGGTAACTGCTACTCCAGCAACTTTAGATGATTATTTATCATTTACTGCCGTTGAAGGTGATTCCTTAAATCTTAAAGGTAACTACGTAGTAATTGTTAAAAAAGCTGATGGTAGTGCTGTAGGCGAAAATGATGTACTTACAAACGGAAGCACTTATACAGTAACTGTAAGAGCTAAAGATGATAGTAAGTGCAAGAATGAGCAGACCTTTAATGTTATTGCAACAAGTGCAACTTTGAAATCTGTAACTGCTGATAAAACATACGAAACATCTTATACAGGAAATGCAATTCAGCCTTCTAAATCTGATTTAGGAAAATTGTCCATTACTTATATCGGAACTGATGGTGCTACAAAGACAGAACTTCTGGATTCCGCTGCTTATGAGATTACCGGATATTCAAACAATACAGATGCAACTACTCAGTATACTTCTAACAGTGGAAAATTAGTACCTGTACCAACTGCGTATGCAAATATTAAGATTACAAGCGGAACTTATAAAGATCAGACAGCAGCTATTCCGTTTACAATCAAACCATTAGAGGTAAAAACAACTTACGTTTCTGTTCCTAAAGATATTTCTATCAATAAGGCTAATAAAACTGCAGCAGATTATAAAGTAGGTCTGACTGTTGTTGCCAAAGATGAAAGCGGCAAAAAAGTTGAAAAAACTCTGACAGCCAATGATTATACTGTAGATTATGCTTGGGAAACTCCAGCTGATGGAAACGTTGTTGGCAATGAAATTGTTCCAACTGTAACAATCACAAACAAAAACTATATCCTGAATACAGTTGATGGAAAAACTGTTACATTAAAGAACTTTGCTAACAACACAAAGATTGTTGCCAGAAAACTGACAGACGCTATGGTAGTTGTAAGCCCTTCTTCATACACATATACTGGTGGTAAAATTACACCAACTTATTCTGTAGTTGATGGTTCTATCGTACTCTACAAAAAAGGTGAGCTGAAAGACGATTCTAAAGCAGAGTATGAAGAAGTTTCTATAACAGATGCTGTAAATGTTGGTACTGGTAAAATTACTGTAAAGGGTCTTTATAATGAGAATACCAAGACTGGATATGCAGGAACTGCAAATGGAACATTTACAATTACAGCTGCAAATACAGCTGATGTAAAAGTATCCATTGATGATCAGGATTATACTGGCAAGCAGGTGAGACCACGTACATTTAAAGCTACTTTAAATGGAAATGATGTAACTGACCAGTTTGAAATTGTATCCTATGGTGAAAATAAGGAAGCTGGAAAAGGTACTGTAGTATTAAAACCTGTTGACGGCAATAAGAACTTCACAGGATCTAATATTACTGCTGAATTCAATATTGTTAAAGAGAAAGTAACTGGTCATTTTGATATTTACAATAATCAGGGATTCAAAATTGATCCAGCAAGCTATGAATTTAACTATAACGGAAATGCTCATACCTATGCAAAGACAGTATTAACAATTGATACAAAGAAGACAACTGCAAAAGTATCTGACTTCGAGATTAAATATGTAGACAATATTTCCGGTAAAAAGTCTTCTGAAAAAGGCATTAATTATGGATATGTATACGCTGTTGCTAAAGACGGTGTTGGTTTCTCCGGTGATGGCTCAAATGACATTGTGACTGCAGATGGAACTGTTATCAAAGGTGTTGTTGCAAAAGCGCTTGTTCGAATCAAGAGTGTAGAATTTGTTGATAAGAATGTTAGCCTGAAGAATGCAACATATGCCGGTGGACTTCCAGTAAAACCTGAAGTACTGATTCAGATTGGAGGAAGCACTTTAGTAGAAGGTAAAGATTATACCATTAAATTAACTAAAGATGGTAAAGAAGTTACTCCAACAGATGTTACAGTAGGAAATATTTACGGTGTTGAAATTGTTGGTATCAATGGATATGAAGACTCTAAAGTAGTTTCCAGTGCATCTAATGGTTTATATTGGGGTGTTAATAAAAAGAATCTTAACGATTGTACAGTAACTGTTAAAGATGGTGTTGTAACAGTTCTTAATGGATATCTTCCAGTTCCGGCTACAGAGTACACAGCTAAAAACAACAATGATGGTACATATACTGTAACTGCTGAAAGCAAATCTAAGAACTATACAGGTTCTAAGACAGTAAAAGCTGATGGCAAAGCAGAAGATGAAAAACCGAATGCTCCAATGATTAGCAGTGTAAAAGTTGTTGGCAATAAAGCAACTGTAATCCTTTCCGGTGAAGCAGAAGGTGCTACTGGTTATGACTATGTAATCTCTAAAGACCGTGACTGCATCAACAACAAGAATTATGCTTCTGTTAACAAGAACCAGGTTAAGACAACAACAGACTTCACATATGTTCAGCAGGGAACCTATTATGCATACTGCCACGCTTGGAAACGCGGTGCTGACGGTAAGAAGGTATTTGGTGACTGGTCCAACGCATTCCCATTCGTTGTATCTGCAATCACACCTGCACAGCCAGTGATCACAAGCGTAAAAGCTAAAGGCACTACAGTAACAGTAACCTATACACAGGCTTCCAACGCTACAGGTTATGATGTAGTTCTTGGCACAGCTGCTAAAAATGTTAACGGCGAAGTTCGTCCGGTAAGCTATGGCAAGCTGGTTAAGAAGAACATCAAAGGCAATGTTGTAACAGCAACATTCAAGAATGTGAAGAAAGGAACCTACTATGCAGGTCTCCATGCATTCAACAAAACATCTGAAGACGGCAAGAAAGTATTCAGCCGCTGGTCAAATGTAAAGAAAGTAACTGTTAAATAATTTCGAAACAGTTATTCAATTAAATATTATTTTAAATAAAAAGCTATTGCATGGTTGATATATCAACCAGATATGATACTTCTCTCAGACGGAGAGATATAAAATTAATTCTCAAACAGAGGGGAGTATCATGTCTATACGCAATAGCTTTTTATAAAGTAGAAAGGAGGAACTTCTTTATGGGAAAAAAGCCAAACGCAGCAAATATAACACATGCCCTCTCCCAACTTGGAGGTGGTTCTAAAAAAGAAGGTGGAGATGGCATGATGAAAGGACTTGAAAATATATTTGCGACAGGGGTTAAATTGGGTACTCAGAAAGCATTAGAAGGTAATCTCAAAACATCTGAGGAAATTGAAAATAAAAAAAGCATTCAAAAGATTTCGCAAAAAGTTAACAATGAAAAGAAGTAATTAAAAGAATCCAGCGGTCGATAAGACCGCCGTTTTTCTAGCAATTAAAGATATTAGAAGGGGATCTCTTCGCTCCCCGGTGGGGTCGCACACCGAAAATAACCACAGTATAAACCAAACGATACTTTAGGGCAATATGAAAAGCCGTTTATCTATCCCAAACTTCCCTCTGGCAAATACCCCTTTACTCTGATAAAATATAGCCATAAAGCAATATGGCAATAAATGACATCTACAGCAGATCAGAAGTATTCTGATTATGCTGGATTTCAAAGGAGGTTGGAATATGTTGAAAAAGAAATTGATAGCTTTATTGCTGGCATCTTCTATGGTTTTGACAAGCTTTGTCTCTGTATACGGAGCGGAGGATTTTACAGATCCTGGTGATGGGTCGGCTATGGAGAGTGTGACAGAAAATGACTGTGAGGAGGGCAGCTTTTCTGATACCGAAGATGGGGAGTTTACCTCTGAGGAAAGTGGAGATGCACTTTTTTCTGATGAAAAGGAACTACCTGCTGTTCAGAATGGAGAGGTATGGATTGAAAATGCAGGACAGGGGATGACAGCCGGTACCTCTGTATATAATTCCAAATCTTCCTTCGGCCGACGAAAAACCTTTCCTCAGCTTGCTGATATGGGAAATTCACCGGGATCTTACAGCTTGAACTGGGCAAATCCTGAATATACTTCCTACTATACGGATACGGCCGGCAATCTGCACATTGTTGCCTGGAAGAATCAGATCTTATATGATGTATCCTGCAATCCGGATCTTAATATTACCAGTGTAACAAAAGTAAAACTTCAGCTTCCATTGTGGGGAGGTTTTTACGCTGCACCGGACGGAAATTTTTACATTGTAACAGGGCAGAAGAATCTTGATGAAAATGACAGCCTTACGGTTGTCCGGGTTCTTAAGTATGACCGTACCTGGAAGCTGCTGGGAGCTACAGATATCAGTGGAGACTATACCAACATGTTTAAGGGAATTTACATTCCTTTTGACGGCGCTTCTCTGCGCATGACTCAGATCGGATCTACATTGATCGTCCACACAGGACGTGAAATGTATGGTATGGATGGAATCCATCATCAGAGTGATGTTACCTTTGTCATCAACACACAGGATATGACACTGATCAATTCTGACATGCCTTATTGCAGCCATTCCTTTAATCAGTTTGTTGTAAATGACGGATCTAACGTATACTTCCTGGATCATGGAGATGCCTATGACAGAGGCTTGATCCTGTCTTCCTTCTCAGCATCTTCCGATGGACATATTGCGCAACGCAGTGCTGTCAATATTTTCCCGTTTATGGGACCTGCAGGCCAGAACTATACCGGATGCCAGGTAACAGGCTTTTCCCTGGCAGGTGACAATCTGATTACTGTAGGCAGATCAGTTCCCCATAGCTTTTCTGTAAATGGACTGACCGGATATGAGGATCTTAATCTGAATGCTTTTATGATAATCACAGACAAAAACAGCATGGCTTCCAGATTTATCTGGCTTACCCAGTATTCTCCGTCAGGAGATGTAATAAGGCTGACAGAGCCCAAGCTTATTCCGGTGGGAAATAACCAGTATGCAGTGTTGTTTTCAGATGAAACCTCGAAACAAAGTGTTCTGCACTATCTTCTTATGGATGGTTAGGGAAACATCTTGCTATCCAAGTTATATAAAAATGTAACGATCCAGACAGATTCACAGCCAATCCTATGGGGACGAAATATTGTCTGGACATCCGGAAACTATGACAATCACAATTATGATGGTACAGAGACATTTCTCTATGAAATCCCGGTAGTGACCACTCCACTCAGTGGAATTGCCCTGGATCAGACAAGCCTTACACTTGATGAAGGAAAAACCCAAAAGCTTACCCCTTCTTTTACACCAGTGGATTCTGATGATGTAAAAGATATGAGCTGGACAAGCAGCAATCCGAAAATCGTATCTGTTTCAGCAGATGGAACAATTAAAGGGAATGGCTATGGTCAGGCTGTCATCACTGCCTCCACAGGAGAGTTTCAGGCTCAGTGCCAGGTGACGGTAAGGGTTCCGGAGACAGATGATCCTCTGGCAACACCAACATTGAAACTTTCCCAGAAGGCTGCTAATAAAATGCGTTTAACCTGGAAAAGAGTTCCCGGAGCCAAAGGATACCAGATTTACTGCAAAACAAACTCCCAGTCTTCCTACAAGCGGATAAAGACGCTGAAAACAGGGACTGTCAGTTATGATGCCGCAGTTGTGCCGGGTGTAAAATATTCCTTTAAGGTTCGGGCCTACGGCACAAATGCAAGTGGAAAAACCAAGTATTCCCGTTTTTCGCCAGTAAAATCTCAAAAGGCTGTTGTTCCTGCTCCTTCTAAGATTTCATGCAAAATGAGCACTGGCGGTACACTGGTTTCCTGGTCAAAGGTAGCCGGAGCTTCCGGATATGTGATTTACGGTGAAGCTGCCAAGACTGTAAAAGCTTCCGTTTCAAGCTGGAAAGATCCTGAATCTTATGATTCCCAGACAGGTATGTACTGGATCGATAACTATTATATAAAGGCTTTTAAAAACGTAAATGGAAAACGGATCTACAGTAAACCCACAAAAACTGTGAATTTTCGTTCCTGATGATTGAAAAACAAAGTCCCCCGGTCAGTTGGCCGGGGGATCGCTTTATTTTACCTCTACTAATTCAATTTTGAAGTTCAGTTCTTTTCCGGCCATTTCATGGTTGGCATCGAAAGTGATGTTTTTCCCATCCTTGGCTGTTACTTTTACCGGGAATGGCTGTCCGTACTGGTTGGACAGATATACCTGCTGGCCTACAGTAAGGTCCTCAGAGCCTGGAAGCTGAGCGATTTCCATAGTGAAAATAGCGTTGGGATCAGCCTGGCCGTATGCTTCTTCAGGCATCAGATGTACATCGATCACCTGACCCACTTCCATGTCTGCTACAGCAGCATCGAAGCCTCTGATCATCTGGCCTGCGCCACAGATAAATTCCAGTGGTTCTCCACGGTCATAAGAAGAATCAAACTGTGTACCGTCATTAAATGTACCTTTGTAATGAGTACGGCAGGTCTTGCCCACATTGCGGCCTGTGATTGGGTTATGGGATCCGCAGCTTCCACCGCAGGAATGTCCCTCCTCATGGCTGCCGCAGGAATGCTCTTCCCCATGGTGATGATCACAATTCACGCCGGAAGACACTAATTCGCCCTTCAGATAAGCTTCCACAGCCTGATCTGCATCTCCCTGGGCTCCTGAACAAAACTCAATCCCAGCCTCTGTGAGAGCCGCCTGTGCACCGCCGCCAATACCACCGCAGATCAGCACATCTACATTCTGTCCATCCAGCAAGCCAGCCAGAGCACCGTGGCCGCTGCCGTTGGAACTAATGACCTCACTGGAAATCACCTGGTTATTCTCTACTTCATACACCTTGAAGTTTTCTGTTTTCCCAAAATGCTGAAAAATATTTCCGTTATCATAGGTTACTGCAATTCTCATGTGAAAAATCCTCCAATTTTAATACAAATGTCGTTCAGTCCAGTATATCCTGTAAAGGCAATAAAATCAAGAGAAATCAAGGCTTTTGCCGGTTTTTAAAGACACTGTCATTTTTATATAAACGGCGACATTTTTCACTGGTAAGTCTTTAATTTTCGGTGGTCAGACCCCTCCTATTATTGACGAATTTTTATTTCTGAGTTATCATGAAAATATAAAAGAATGGTTCATTTGCAGGAGTATCTCATGAAGGTAAAAAACAGTATTTCCACAACAATGAGAACCTTAAAAGGCAAAGAAACCAAAGACAAAGCGGCAAAAAATATTTTTTCATATAAGCCGATCATGGGCAATATTCTAAAGTACACGGTGGCAGAATACAGTGATTGTTCTCTGGAGGAGATCATAAACTGCATTGAGGGAGATACCATCCAGACAGGAACCGCATTTGTAGAAGAAGATATGGCAGGAAGCATCCGGGGTGAGCAGACGGAATTCAACACAACAGATGAGGCACCGGCAGTTTTTGATATCCTGTTTCGTTCCCTGCTTCCAAAGAAAAAGGAAAATATCCTGGTAAATCTTCATGTGGATTTTGAATTGCAGAAGAATTACCGGCCTGGGTATCCTGTTATTAAAAGAGGCATATACTATGGATGCCGGAAATTATCCTCACAGTTGGATAAAGTAGGGAAGAATGGGAAAGGCTATAAATATCTGGAAAAGGTGTACAGCATCTGGATCTGCCTTGACAATATTCCTAAAGAGCAGCAGAATACCGTATCCTATTATAAGATACATAATTATAAAAACGAAGGCTTCCGTGTCCCTGACATTCAGATCGATGCCGCAGAAGCAGACCTTATGGAAGTTGTCATAGTACGTCTTGGAGGGGAAGAGCAAAACGAAAAAGGACTGATGGACCTTTTATATGGTGTATTTTCCGGTAATCAGAAGAAAGTACTGTCTTACATTCCGGATTCAGACAGTCAGATCCGACAGAAGGAGGTGTCCGATATGTTGAGTATGATTTCCTATGCAGAAGAAAGAGGCGAAAAGAAGGGCGAGAATCGTCTTGGGATGCTTATGAAAATACTTTTAGATAATAAACGTTTTGTAGATGCGAAAAGAGCATCTGAAGATGAAACATACAGAGAACAATTATATAAAGAGTTTAAAATCTAGCCAGTGGTTTTTTTATGCCGGAATCGGAACTGGGAGCTGTCAGCTATGTAAAAAATACTGGTAAATCAGTGCGGAGAGTCTTTGATCATATTGGTCAGAGGCTCTTTTTTGTACAAAGAAGAACCCCGGTCGAAATGATCGGGGTTCCCTTTTAGGAATCTGTATTATTTACCCAAATGGATTATTTTACAGTTACTTTTTTTACGTTTGACCACTGGCTGAATACTTTCTTGCCGTCTTCAGATGTTTTGTTGAATGCGTGGAGACCTGCATAGTAGGTTCCTTTCTTCACATTCTTAAATGTTGCTGTTACAACATTGCCTTTGATGTTCTTCTTAACCAGCTTGCCATAGCTTACCGGACGGTATTCTCCGTTTACTTTCTTAGCAGCGGATCCGAGAACTACATCATAGCCTTCAGCGTTTGCGGCTTTTGTATAGGTTACAGTTACTGTAGTGCCTTTTGCTTTTACGCTTGTGATTACTGGCTGTGCAGGTGTAATTGCGGATACAGAGAATGGATAGATGTTGGACCATTCGCCGAATACTTTCTTACCTTCTGCATTACGTGTCCAAGCATGGCAGTATGCATAGTAGGTTCCCTGCTGTACATAGGTGAAGTCACCTGTTGTCTTAACCTGGTTCTTTGTAACATCTACACGAGCAGTTGTTGTATCGTTTGCTTTGGAGATTACATAATCATATCCTGAAGCACCCTCAGCTTCTCCGGAAAGGATTACTGTTGCTTTATTGCCAACAACCTTAACGCTGCTGATTACCGGTGTGCCAACTTTAGTCTTGTCACCAGCAAGTGCAACTGTCTTAGAACCAGTATAGTATTTGCTGTCTTTTGCAGGTGTTACTGTTACTGTACCATCAGCATTTTCTTTCGCAACATATTTTGCAGTCGGAACTTTTACGCTTCCATTCATGACTGTTACAGAAAGAGCTCCGCTAGCATCTTTTGTTGCTGTAACATCACAGTTAGCAAGATCTTTCTTGGTAACCTTCCAAGCCTTTGCTAAACTAATTGTTTCATAATAGCCATTCTTTCCAGTTACAGTAGCATCATATGTCTTAGAAGTAATAGTTGTTACTGTTGGGATTTCCAGTTTATAGTCTGTTCCTTCGGTTAATACATTTCCACCATAAGTTACAGTAACCTGTGGTTTTACAGGAAGGCCTTCTGCATATTCAGCATCTTTGATTGCTACGCACTGTTTTACCAGCTGTAAACGATTGATACTAAATTCTTTATTAACAATGCAGTTTACGGTTTTTCCGTTTTCATCAGTAATGTTGTATTTTCCATTACCAGCATAATTACCTTTGCCAACTACTGCTACATATGCTTTACCTGTAGCACCATCGCCTGTACCAGATACATTATGGAAGTATTTAATCTCATAATCTGTACCTTCAACAAGTTTCTTAGAACCATCAAAGATAGTTGCTACTGCTTTAGCGTATGTATGAGCTGTTCCGTCATAAGTAAATGCAGTGTTAGTATCTTTTGTTCCATCAGCTTTGTAAACCTGGAGAGCATCAGCGGCAACAGTGAGTTTTTTACCTACAATATTGAAAGATACTTCTTTTGTTCCAGTAAAGTTCTTGTTTCCGTTATCTGGTGTCAGTGTTAATGTACCAGTTCCAACCTGACGGTTTGCCTGTGCAGATGTTGGGTAAGATGCAATAAACTTATCTGTAATAGTTACACCATTTAATTTAATACTTGCCGGTACCGGTTTCTTTTTGGTTCCGTCATAAGACTGATCATCAACATTAACAACTAAATCACTAGTATTAGCTGGTGTGATTGTAAATGTTGCTTTTGTTGTAGACTCAGCATCATAATCGCTGTTAGCTGCACCTGCGATTACGATTGTAGCTGTACCAACATTCTTGTTGTTGGATACAGATTTTACTACATAATCTTCGCCCTTAGATAACTCTGTTTCACCATCTTTAACAATTAATTCAGGAACAATTGCTGCACCTGTATATGTGTAAGAAGACTGTACAGGAGTTACTGTTACACTGGAAATCTGCTTTTTAGTTAATGCAACTTCTTCAGAATATGTTGCACCTTTTGTTCCGAAGTTATTGTTAAGAAGAGTAATCTTAACAACAATCTTGTTACTCATCGCATTGCCTAAATCTGCATTTTTATAAGAATAATCAACTTTATAATCTGTTCCTTCAACTAAAGTAAATGCTTTCTTTGCATCATTTTCAGCCTTTACATTAACAGTAATGCCTGATTTGTAATCAGATGCTTTTCTTGTGGAGTCTTCTACAAAGCCAACCTTGTTAGAAACCATATCACCGCTATTGGTAACATGTGCTGCTTTAATTGGAAACGAAACTACTAATTTACTTCCTTCAAAAGAGCCTTTACCAGTTACGGTGAAAGATGCAGTTCCGGCATTTGTATTGTTGCTGTATTCAAATGTTGGATCATAATCAACGCCTGCAGTAAGTTTTACTTCTTTAGTACCATCAAGAATTACAAGATCACCCAATTTCTTTGTATCTTTTGTAATTGCTTCACCAGTATAATTCTCTTCATCTGTTGCATAATTTGGCTTTGTACTTGTTCCTTTGAACTGAGCTTTGCTTAATGCATTTCTTACTACACGGAATGTTGCTGTAGTTGTTGTTCCAGTAAAGTTTGTACTGTTAGCTTTTGTCTGGACTGTAGCTGTGTAAGTTCCAACACTACCAGTATTTGCCTGTACATTTCCAATAACAAAATCTGCCGGAATTGTACCACTGTAAAGAGTATTTGTTCCATCAGAAACTGTAATTGTGGTAAAATCGCTGGCAAGAATAGATGTTGCCTTTTCTGAAATTTCACCTAAGAAAACTGTACATTTGGAAAGGTCAGCTTTTGCAATTTTCCAATTGTTTTCAGCATTTACACTCTGAACAGTTGTTGTGTAGTTTACAAGATCTTTAGTTTTGATAACTGCTTTATATTCTCCGGCATTAGTAGCTTTTGCGCTAGTTGACTGCGCAAGATCAATATATTTAGAACTGTCTAATACTTCTCCAGAAAGAGTATCTGTCAACTTAAAATCAGAAGCTTTTAATGCAATTTCACTTCCTGTATATGTATAGTCAGAACCAACATATTCTACTTTTAATTTATCTGTAGCTGTAGATTTAGCAATAGATGCAGTTGCTGTGCTTGTTACTTCTCCCTGGTAATAAGTTGTGTCTTTTGGAGTAACTTTTGCTGTGATTTTAGAATCTGCATTTACAAAATCTTTATCTGTGATTACAGATACATCATATCCCTTTGCAACAAGATCTGTATAATTAGCAACCCATTCACTTGCATCATTATGATTCTTTCCATCATATGTTGGGCCAGCTGCTTTCATAGTTACAGTAATGTTATCTTTGCTAATATCGTGCTTAGATACAGTTACTTTATTGGATTCCCATGTAAAGTTTTTGTCACTGTCTTCATTATCTGGATCAGTATAACTTAAGGACAACTGAAGTTCGCCGCCACAATCACCTTTAACCGGTGTATAAGTTAATGCTCCCAACTTAGCAGATGTAGCAGCAACAGTACCACTAGCAACTTCTAATCCATTAACTTTCCAAATATAATTAATGTTATCTGCAGCTGTTAATGCGCCTGCGGTAAATCCCTTCAAGTCTACAGTAGCAGCTGTATTCCATCCAGATTCTTTGATTTTGGCATTAATAGAAACAGCAGTTGCAGCAGCTGTATCAACAGTAGCATCCTCTACAACAGGTGCTTCTGTTTCATCTGCAAATTCTGCAGGAGCTTCTGTAGCAGGAGCTTCTGTAGCAACTGCTACGTCAGAACCATCG
>OCAV01001230.1_pt1 | contig 17561 bp, 35 predicted proteins | sample 1538331 | NCBI WGS metagenome assembly OCAV01 (sample SAMEA2580297, study PRJEB22360) | human gut metagenome | biome: human gut; feature: human-associated habitat; material: faeces | place: Denmark | collected 2008/2010
TTGGAAAACTGAAATTATAGGTTGAAGATTTAAAAGAGTGGAATAGTGAAATAATAGTGAAAAAAAAGACAGATTTGATATCTGTCTTAGTTGATGAATCTATCTAAATTGTCATATAATGATCTCATCATATCTACAAATTCTTGTATATCTGTAAAATAATTTGGGTAAGCTGCTCTTAAAGAATCAAATGAACTTGCAGACACAAGAACTATATTTTTATCTGATTCCAGTTTACTTTCTAATTGATTGTATACTTTTGTTGCAATCTCAACATTTTTATTGTTAAAAGATTTAATACGCATTCTTCTGCGAGTGTAATCCAATATAAGAATATAATAATTATTCTTTTGATTTACCTTTTTTTCATCAAAATCAATAGCAACATTTAATCCACTTATTGTTGATACGATGTTATGTTTTGAATCTAATTTTTTAATTTCTTTTATTAATTCTTCTTTTGACTCAGAAGTATTTGGACAAACTGGAGTGTTTTCTTTCAAAGCCAATATAGAAGAAACCAATGTAAAAAATCTTAAAATATCTTCATTTCCTTGGCTTGATTTTAAATTGCTTTTTGTATAAATCCCCATCATTTCAACAGCAGTAGCCCATGTGTGTTGTATTTTTGTGCGGAATTGAATTTCTATTAACATATTTTTATTATATGTTTCTTTCCTGTCACTGTGAAACTGATATACCATATGATAAGAACGGTATCCAGATTCTTTTGGATTTTGAATATAGTCGTATTCACGCTTCAGTATGTGTCTGATCCGAGAACTTTTGTATTGATTCATTGCAGAATACACTTCATCAATAGAATCTACAATTACTCTACAGCCACCTAAGTCTTGCATACGGTATAAATCCATTTTAGGAAATCGTTCTATTTTACCTGTTATGGAATCTAATCGTTTTAATCGCTGTACAACTATTGAATCAGGATTTTTACTTCTTAAGTTTGAAGCAATTACTTGTAATGGGTAAGCATGAGATGAACGCCAATTATTTAATACCTTTAACGCATCTTGCCTTTCTTTTTTAGTTGATGTTTTATCAGCAATTATTTTGCCGGCTTTATTTATTTCTGATTTTGAATATTTTGGTATCTCCCATGTCGTTATTGTATTTTCTTGCATGTTTTCACATTCTTTCTGTACTTTATTTATAATATTATCAATTATATCATAAGTATCAGTGATGTGAGAATAATGAAAACTATTTTGTTTTTGAAATTTTGTATTCATTGTTTGTTTCTTCTTTCTTTTATGGAATTTTGTATATGTATATATTCCCTCATTAGTGTTTTGAAAATGATGTAAAGTATACCCCCAGTGTGAATATGGTGATAGTGTGATGAATGGCACATGACAGTTTAGTAGTTTGATTGAGGTGTTTCTTATACAAATGGTTAAATTTAATCTGATAGATTTTTAAGCGAGTTTTTTACGTTATGTTGTAAATTTATCGTGTGAATGGTTTAAATTGATTTTAAGTGCGATTTGCGTTAATTTAGTCTAATGATTTAGGGGAAAGAACTTTGTCTTAGGTGAGATTGCAATATATAGATATAAGAAGAGTTGTGTAAGAATTGTCTTGTGCAGCTCTTTTTGCTGTTCAGATTTTTATTTCTAATTTTTATGAGTTCGGTGGAGTTCGAAGTTTCGATTAAAATTTTTCAAAATTGGATTGTCTAAGAGCATTGAATTATATGTGATTTTCGGCAGTGAGAGAGTGGTTAAATTGACGGATTGAATGGTTGTTTTTTGATTGGTTTTGATACGATTTTTGAACTGGTGAGGGTGAGTTCGAGAAAAGTGGCTATTTATAATGGTTTGATGTGAGTTGGATAGTGAAAAATGGGTGAATTTTAGTGATTTTGAATTATCTGAAAATTTTGTAATGGTTGAAAAATAAGGGTTTTATCGAACTCAGCGTCGAAGTGGTATTTGGGATTTTAATGGAATTGTGTTTGGATTTAATACAATTATTTCTTGGATGAGTAGAGAGATTCGGAGAGTTTGATGTTGTCCGTGTGTGGAACACATCATAGGTAAAATACGCAATTATGGCATGCTGAAAATGTAAATACACCCCCCTATAAAACTATATATAGTGTGTGATATGAGAGGTTACACCATATATTGTGGTTACGTATGTGTGTTGCATACATACATGTACAATTATAATAGCTTAATACTATTACTATTAAACTATTTAGTGCGGTAAAGTGGTAAATTATTGGTAAATTGTCTAAAAAATAAATAATTTATAGATAAGTTCGTATCCTGACTAATTTTTTTAACAATTTATCCACATTGTGTGGATAACTTTATCTAAAAATGTGGATAACTACACACTATATATAGTGTACAATACCACAAAATCCGACAAAATACCACAATATATAGTATATAACAACACACAAATGAACATAACAATTATCATGCAATAATAACGAAACAATATAAACTGCATCACAATTACAACAAAATCAAAACAATATTGTACAGTGTCTCAAAATAATACACACAATACGCAAATATAACGATATTATAACAATACATTGCACAATATGCTAAATTGCTACACAATTACAATACACACAATACAATATACTACACTATTATACTAATCACAAATGCAATATACATACAACTAGCATAATAGCACTAAATCGCTACATAACCACATATATTGTGCATACAATTCACTGATCCATTGTGGTAGCCTTGCTATAGTATACACTATTATTCTGTCTTATCTGCTCTGTCTCTGATATCTATATGCAACTCTAAATCCAATGCGTTACAAATGCGTTGTACATCTCTAAATGCTAAATTGCGTTTATTAAGTATATTATTAAGCTGTTGCGGTTTACAATCCATTCTGCTTGCCAGCTCTACTTTAGTTATGCTCTTATCTATTAAAATCTTATCTATATATTTTTTAAGCTCTGTATTGTTTGTATAAATCATTTTTTTGTCTCCTTTTTTATTATTTGCATATTAATATTATCTTTTTACTATTTAATTATAAACAAAAAAACTTTAAAAAGCAATAAAAAAACAATTGACAAATATAAGTATATATGATAACATACAAACATAAAGCAAAACGCTTTACACAACAACTTATAAAGTTTAAAACAAAATAAAAAAACTTTAAAAAGTAGTTGACAAATAAAGCAAAATGCTTTACAATAAAGACAAGTAAAAGAGATAAACGACAAACGGCTAAGGCACAGCAAACTCCGATAGTTACAATCTCAAAAACTTATCTTACATATTAAAACGAAAACAAGCCTATGATGTGGTAGGCATTGCGCAAACTAATCTTTATACATAAAATGCGTACGGACGTGGTTACACTTCCCGAAAAAGTGAAAACTATTTGATTATAATAAAACTGTATAAAAGCTGGTAGCCGTGTCTATTAGCACAATAAAACAGATAATAAAAATAATTGTGTAGTCGGTAACAAGTTGTTAACAACCGTATAAAGTCACAACGGCAACTTATTAATAATATAGTACAGGATTATTCTTTTCACTGTATAACTGCAAAGAAGCACACGTTGAATAGTTGATGGTTATTAATTCTTCCGTAAAAATTAGCGTGAATCGGATTGACGATACTCCGGGAAAGTGTAACTTTCTAATATTGTACCGTAAAAGAATGTATATTCTTTAAGCGTTTAACTTTTCTGTCGGAGTTGACACGGCAATAAAAATAGAAGAGGATGTAAGAAGAATATATATTTCGCAAACATTCAAAAATCACAAACACTTGCGGAGTGAAAAAGTTGATTGACGGTTGATAATAACCACCGCACAAACGGGACATAAAACAATCTAAAAGCAATCGACAGAGTAACAAAAAGAAGTAAGGGCATTACATCCAACTTGGATAGTCTGAGAATTTGAAAAAGATTAGAATGGCGGTACAATAGAAGAGAGTGGCGCTTAATCGAAAAGGCGGTTAGCAGTGGTATACACGTTAAAGACTAACCGCCAGGAATCCACAATATGATACTAGCGTTCTGAAGCCTTCTCGTGGCGGTATCGTTTTAAACTAATTTTATCAGAACACAAAAAAATACGGCTCTATCCGCAAAATAGAACCGCATTATAAAGGGGGTGATATTATGACTCCAATATCCGCACATGAATTTTTCCAACGCAATGGAAGAATCTTCATTGACGGAAGTCTGATAGAATTCATATCTTATGAAGACTATTTGGATTATCTGAGTTAATTTCCCCTGTGAAACGTATTAGAACGTCCCAAATACTCATACATATTTTAGGACAATTCTGTTAATCTGTCAAGTCTGACAGAGCGTTTCACACAAAAAACTATAAATGTGTATAGAAATGGTGCGTTTCTTTACATAGCAACAAGGCGATATTTTTGAAGTCGCAAACGGAGAAAGAGAAAATATAGTTGAACGATTGAAAAATTCCGTAAAAGGAAAACGTGAGAGATAGCAACGTAAAAACGCTATCCGTGTTATCGCACACGCTGGCTATGTCCGAGACGGTATCCGACTTTCTTTGTGGTGAAACTATAATCTTTATGATTATAGCGGAGCTGTGATTTTAGCGGGAAATACTAACAGACGTAGTGGAAAGACCATTCCAAAAGCGAAAAAACTTCATGGCAGTAGTGAACTACTCTGCGGTTGTATAATTGATTTACAATCCTACTAGCATAGTATAACAATTGGCTTTCAAACGGTGCATGTGGTAGATGCAAACCGTGTCGATAGTTCTTGATAACTATAATGAAAGAGCCTAAATCGGAAAATTTAAGCATCAGACGGCGGAAATGCTGAAAACAGATATAGGAAAAAACATTATAAAGTGTCTTGAAAAACCGATGTGAGATAAAAAAATACATAATAAAAAAATCAGTTTCCAGTATATGAGTACATGAAAAGTCGTGTATTGATATACTGGAAAATTTATTTCTAAAAAAGAGAATATCAATATATAGGAGGAAAACACAATGAAAAAAAATATTAAAAATATGAATATGGCAGAGTTGGAAAGTCACTTATTTGAAATAGCGGAAACCACATCGCATCAGTATATAGCGGAACAATTCGAAGCAATTATATACACTATTATTCGTTTTTATGCGGTGACAGATGGATATTATCCAGAAGACGCCATTAGAAGTTTTAAACAGTTTTTAACAACTGGAACGTTAGAATTTTAAGTTAGATATCAAAGAAAGAAAAGAGAGATAGTAAAAATGTATACTTTTAAAACATCAAATGAAAACATTGCATTTTCTGCTATATATTGTGACTGTTGCAAACACAAATGGACGGCTACAAAATACGTCAATAAAGATGGTAAATGGATTAAAACAGATTTCTATAAACGTTTTGACACGTTAGAAGAGCTGAAAGACTTTGTTGAAAATTACGAAGAAGCTGAAAATAAATTTTACTTTTCAGAGGATAACAGAGAATCACTTCCGGATATTATGGATAGATCATTTACAGAAAATCAATTGAAAGAAGTCTATCGAGATATCATCGACAAAACGGAATATAAAGATTTCCAAGAATGGTTTTTTGATATGCTCAAAAGTGGCTTAATTATTCACAGATAAACGAAAGCGAGGAAATGAAATGAATAAATCGTTATTAGAGATTTTAGAAGAAGAAAAGCGCGTTTTAAGAAACGTGAAAAGCCTTAAAGATTTAAGAGATGGCATTTTAGAAATGGCGAAATCTGAAATAGTAGAATCAAAAATTCAATCTTGTTTCAGAATCGCTAAAAATTATGAGAAAAAACTGGAAAAGGAAGAAGAAAGGCTTCTTTGTATCAGAAAAGAAATAAAAGAATATTTTTCTTTTTTGGAAAATTTATAGAAGCAATAAAAATCACAAGACACTAGCAAAAACGCAAGTGTCTTTTTTAGTGGAAAAATTAAGAAAAGAAAGGTTAAAAGGTGGAAATTATGCTGAAAACAAACAGCAAAATCGTAAAAGAAAGAATAAGAAATTACTTAAAAGAAAGTATTGATATTGTTTTAGAAGAAAGAAAAATACAAACCGAAAAGCCAATGAAGGCGTATTATAATATCATTCAATCAGAAAAATTCTATCAATCTTATAACAATGATTTTGAAATGTTCAAAGACTTCCATCAAGGCTTGGGAGGTTTTGGAGCTGACATCTATTATTCATGGAAAGACACAAAATATTCTACAGCAAGATTTTATTTGAAAGAATGGCTTGAAGAAACGGAAGAAGAAAGTTTTAAATACACCGAGTCGAAATGTGAAGAACTTATGGTGTATCTTTGTTATAGAGAATTTACACACTTATTAAACAAGGAGGAAAAAGAAAATGAGTAAAGTATTATATTTTGAAGGTGCAGGATGTGTGCCATGCAACGATGTGGAAAACTGTCGTATTAGAACGGCTTTCACTAATAAAGAAGGAAAAAAAGTATATATTGAATTTATAAGCGGTTACAAACATACGGTTGTTGAATATGGTAAGAACGGAAGAAAGTTAAAGAACTCAAAAACAATTTCAGAAAGCGGATACATTTCTTGTGACTATTGTCATTATATTACAGATGATCCGGAAATTGACGATTCTAACCGTTCAAGATTAGGATGTGCAAGAAATAAAGAAATCGAAAAAGTAAAATATACGAAAGAAAATATTTTAAAATTCGTAAACAAATATTGCAATGCTGATTTTGATGAAATCGTTGTGCTTGATAATTTAGCGGGGTTTAGAGTATTTGTCAATGGAAAATGTGATACATATTCAGACTATAACTATGGTGATGAATTCGCATACGATGAAGAATTGACAAAAAGAAGAATTGATAAAGTTGAAGAAATGAAAAAATATTTCTCTAAACTGTTCAATCAAGAATTTGATAATACAAGCTACTATATAAATAAAGATGGAAAATTAGAAGTAAGAATAAATGTTTCTGATAGAGCTTTACAAAAAGCAAATTGGAACAAGAACAGAATTTTTGTGGTAGAAGTATAAATATAACCAAGGAGAACTAAACCAATGAAAAAATACAAATCATTACATATCATCACTATTGCAGCCTTATCTTTAGGCTGCTTTTTTAGTGGACGGGCAACGGCAAGCTATGAAAAAGCAATTAAAACCACAGAAACAATAAAACCACAAACGGAAAAAAATCCTTTAGAGCGGAATTTCACGCTCAATTTGAGTTATAACGAAGATTTTTCACTTGCTTGTGATTTTATGGGACAAATTGTGGATTGGAACACAGACGGTGAAGAGTTGTCTCTAATGACGTCCGACGGATATGAGCTATATGCTTATAAGTCACAGAACATCTACAGAAACCGCTTGTTTGTTCCAATTGATGGAACAGAAAGAGAATAATTATAGGAACGGAAAATACATAGTAAAGATTAAGGAGAATAAGACAATGACAGTTAAAACAATGAATATACCATTTGAGGCGGAAACAATTTATAACGGAAAAGTATTAAGAAGAGAATGCTATTACACTGAGTCACAGTGGATGGAACACGTAGAACGTCATGCAAAGAAGATTGTAAAACGTTATATCAGAAATAAAGCAAAGGTCTTGAAAAGATTTCTGAAGGAAAAAACAATCTTTCTTTTACAGGCTATTATTGTGATGGTTTTATTTTTAGTCGTATATGATGCGATTGGATATACCGTAGAAGTTATCGCAGAATTACTATAAGGAGAAAGAGGGTTGATAATATGAAAGAACAAAGTATTTTAAAATTAGCGGAAAAGAACGGTTACAATGTTGAATATAAAAGATATGAATACTGGAATAACGTGTTGCATTTGAACAATACAGCAATTTGTTTTAATGAACTTATTATGAACAATGGTTTCTGTATCGTAGCAGAAACGGAAAATTTTCCTGCTTTTGTAACAAAAGAATACATCAAAGAATGTGTAGGAAATAATTACGGATGCCTCGGAATCATTAACCGAAGAAATGAACAGAAATTCGGTGGGAAAATTAACTACACTTATAAAGAATGGCTAGAAGGCTGTGCATAGAAAAGAGAACGGAAAAAGAATAGAAAGAGGTAAAACACAATGAAAAATGAACGTATTTTAGAACTAATCAACAACGGAGAAATCACAGAATTAAAGAAATGCATACAAGAAGAAATTTATGCAAGTACTCTTGAGAAAACTTCAGGAAAGAAAGAGCGTTTCGCAGCAATGAAACGATATTTTAAATATTCATATGGAAAGAGAGAAGCACTCAACAAGCCATGCGAAAATGTAGAACTGAACACATTTTTAGCTAATGGAAAATATAATTGTTTCATTGATGGTTATAGTTTCGTATGCACTACGGAAGAACTTGGAACACTGGAAAAATTTGATACATCAAAAGAAAAGTATTTTGATGTGAGAGGTTTGCTATCTGCGAAAAACTATGAAACGGAAAGAATTGATATTCGCAAAGTGTTGGCGGATGCAAAATCTAAAGGTTACAAACTCAAGAAAGACGAAGTTGTTATAAACGGTGATTTTACATACTTATTTAAATACAAACCAATGAAAAACTTTTCCAACTATGGTTATTTCAAAATCGGACTACTAGAAAAAGCATACAGTATCATTGATGACGGAGAACCTGCCGAAATATATTTTACAGGAAATAAGAATTTACTGTTTATTAAAACGTCAATTGGTGTTTGTGGTGTTCTTCCAGTGAATACGCCAAAAGAAGAATCAAAATTAACATATATCGAAGCGGAACAATAAAAGAAAGGTAAAACAATGGAAATTAAAGAAATCAATTTCTCTAAATTAAATCCAATCAAAAAGAGATGTATCGGTTTTGGAAAGGATAAAAACAAGGTTGTAAAGCACTATAAAATGCTTTATAACCTTAAAGATATCACCGGAAACGAAGAACACAAAAAAATTTACATAGAAGAGCGTATTCCAAAAGACTTATATTTCTTGTATGAGGACTTTGGAACGATTTGTCATGAATTTTACTATATTACAAGTGAAATGGAATTAGAACGCCTGGAAAGAGGTATTAGCACGTTTCAGTATTGGGGTAAAGATGGATTTTTTGAAAGATTAAGATTTGCTGAAGAGAATGGAAATTATATCAGTAAATTAGAAGTAGAACTCTGTATCATGCTAGGAGAAGTTGACAAGGCGAATCATTACAGAAGATACAGAGAAAAATGTATGGAAAGAATAATCAGAGAATCACAGAAAGGAGCATAGAATCATGTTTGAATTGATTGGAGAATTTGAAACAAACGGAAAGAAATTTTGTACTGTAAGAGTTAAAAACTCGGTGAGCGTGATGGAAAAATGGGAATATAACAAGATGGATAAAAGCTATAGAAATAGTTTGAAAAAATAAGAGGTGAACGGTTATGAGCATAGGAACAAAATGGACATTCTTTGTATTAGATTTTGATGTGACTTATGATATTGAAGAACGTGGATCAAACGGAACTCAGCCATTAGTATATTTAATTCCAATGGAAAAACAACTAGACGTGGAACGCTATGCGAGAATGGCGCATGATGATTTTCATTCAGAGGAAAATTCTGAGCTAGGATTGACTATCACAGAATGTTTTGAAGAATTAATGTATAACAATGGAATCGAGTATAAGTTGGTTGGAGAAATTGACTTAACTTTTGAAGAACGTCAAGTTGATTACATTGCGGACTATATACCGAGGAAAATTGTGTAGAACGGTTGGGAAATTTGAACAGGAAATAATGATTTTATTGGAGGAAACAAATAATGAACGGATATGTATGTAGAAGGTTTGTTATCTGAACCAGAATATAGACAATGTGACTTAATTTAAAAGCAGAATGACATTCTAAGGAGAAAATGGAGGTAAATAAAATGGTAGATACAGAAATATGGAAACATGAGAAAAAGTATTACTGGTGGTATACTGATGGCAGAATAAAGAAGATAGTTTATATGGGTGAACTCCAAAAAGAATATACAGAAAAGTGTACTGGTGTGAAACTAACAAAAATACAATAAAAGAATCGTTTTGAGGAGGAATTACTATGGAAAAGAAAATTTTTAGTAATGACAATGGTTTCATTGTGGAAAACGAAACAGATGAATACATTAAAATCATGGTTAAAACCATGAGGAGCTATGATGGAATTATGGACACTGATTATAAAGAGACACGAATTAACTATAAGAGTGGTCTGTTCCAAGAGTGGGGATATAAATATTTTGCAGAGTATTATGATTGGTGTAAAGATAGAAATGCTGTAATTAGTCATGGAAAAAGAATGTTGGAGGTGAAGTAATATGAATAAAGAAAAATTGATGGAATTTGCATTACACATGAGAAATAGAAGAACTGGAAAAGAAAGAATTAAGAAAGTAGTTGCTGAAAATGTAGATGATGCACATTGTTCAGATTTTGGATATAAAAGCGAATGGGAATGGACAGGATCAGAACCGTTTCATAACGTATCTGAAAAAGTGAAACATATTGGAAACGGTTATTATGTGAAATTATAACGCATGAAAAGATAATTTTATTGGAGGGTTAGATTGTGAGCATGACATATGAAGAGTTGAAAAACATTGTAAAACAGTTGATAGAAAATGGCGAAACTAAAAAGGCAAAGGAAATCATAAGAAAAGAAATTTTTAATTCTTATGAAAGTGAAAAATTCTTAATAGATATGGTGATTCAGTTTTCACAAAAGAAAAATTGTTTTACACAAATCGCTTCAAGGTTAAGAAGAAAATTATGGGAAGAGGCACTAAAAATTGCAGAGGATAATAAAGTATCCGTCATAGAATGGAATCTATTAACGAAGCGTTTTGGTGTTTCTGTCTTATAAATGTAAAAAAATTTAAAAGGAGAAAACAATATGTGCAGCTTAGAAGATTGGAAAGTAGTAGAAGAATGTAATGATGACAACAACAATCCTACAGTATGGGCTAAAACAATAAATCACGAAAAGTACGGAAAGTATTGTTGGATTACATTTGATGGGAAAAATTATCTTGTAGAATTTAGCTCTTCGGGCGAATTTATTACACTTGCAAAATGTAAAAGTTTAAAAAGTGCTAAACGATGGGTAAGTATGAATTTATTGTAGATTAGGAGAAAAGCAGCCATGAGAAAAGTAATTTTTAAAATTGATGATAAAGAATATTTCAGAAGAGATTTAAAAAGACAAAATTGCACAGGAAGTCAGGCAGAAGATATTCTGAAAAAATTGAACAATTTCAAAGCAATCTACACTTTATATGGAAATAAGAAACAAGTTGATAGGTATGAATTGACAGACTATGACGGAAACAAAATCAATATTAATGATTTAAACGGATATGAAAAAGGCGTGGTTTTGAACGATTGTTACGCTTATTTTGTAGGCGAAAAATATTGTTTTGATTCAGATAAACCTTGCGGTGTAGTGGATATTGTGGAAGAAGAAATTGAGTAAATGAAAGCACGATTTGATTAGAATGGGAAAATACATATGAAAAAATATAAAGCAGACAAAATGTTATTAAGAAATAATGAACGAAAGATGTCAGGACTGCCATTGCATAGGAAGAAAAGTAAAGGTCGAAGGTATTTGACAAGGTGCGAAGCAGAGGAAACAATAGGCGCATTTTTAGACTATTGTAATAGAGATTAGTTATTGGGAGGAAATAAATATGGAAATTAAAAATTTATCACAGTTAAAGAGAGCAATCAAAGAAGGTCGTAATTTTATTATCAGAAAACACTATATCAGACCAGAATATGATGGACAGATCAGAAAACCGAATGTAGTACAGACAAACGGGTTTTACAGTATTGAAGATGGAAAACCTGACAGTGAAGTAACATTGGCAAATGGTGGAAGGGGAAGTCGGGTTGAATATGGAAAAGCATCAGATTGGAAGTTTGAAAATGGTGTTTGTAAATTTTCTTTTCGTGGTAAAAAGGTGTGGGAAATCGAATTTATTTAACACAACAAAGAACGCTTTTATATGGAGGATGGAACGATTATGGAATTAAAAGATAGAATTGCAATTATAAAGAACAGAGCTGAACAGGACAATACAGCGAAAATAGAAAAGGAAAAAAGAATTAACTTAAGAAGAGAAGAGCTGCTCAATAAAATTTTTTCACTTGAAGAAAGAATCCATGACCTAATTACGCTTGCAAACGAATGCGCTAAAAATGGAATAAAACTTCCAATTAATACAGGGAAATATGGTTATGGAACGGGATATAGAGATCATAATTTCTATGCAGATGGCATTAATCATCATGTGGGATTTATGGGTCATGGAAAAGGATTGTGCGATTATATAGGAATATACAACGGTGGATTTTGTGGAGTATGGGATTTTTACACAAATGGAGAAGAAGTATTTTTGAAACATGAAACAAACGGAGTTATAAGATATGACGTAGAAATCAATCATTTAGAAAAAATTCTTTCTGATTTTGATATTTTTGAAAGTGCTTTTTATAAATGGATTGATTCATTGGGAGAACAGAACGAGGAAAAAATTATGGAAGAATTAAAACAGTATAGAGAGAATTCTTATTATAACATTGAAGATATTACAGAACAGTTGATTAAACTATCTAATTTAGACATGCCGGAGGATCTGAAGGAAGAATTAAAAGATGCTTTATACTACTTAAAGGCAGTAGCGAAAAATAAATATAATAATGACTATTTCAGAGTATTGTACAATGTGCTGCTTGTGATTACAGGCAACGAAACGTTTTAGGTCAGAAAGGAAAATATTATGTCATTAAGAGAATATTTGAAAGAATTGAAAATTGATCAGATTGAAGATGATACAGAATTTTGTGACAAGGAATACAACGCGATAATGGGCTATTGTACAGAACGGAAATTCTTAATCACAGATGATGATTTAGTATGTATTGTTAATCGTGGTCTGAACAATAGCTTTGAATATAGACGTGCAGAATATATCAAGAATTTGTGGTTAGAATTTGGAGATATTCCCATGAACCCTGAAACAAAATGTATTGAGGAAGAGTGGAACGGATTTGCCGCAGGATGGCATAGAACGTCAATCTGTGATTGGTTTGAGGAAAGTTATGGTATAAGTGTTGCAAAAGATTTGATGGGATTGTAGGAGGAAAATGATTATGGCAAAATATATTGTAGATTATTATCAGAAATGTAGTAAATCGTATGAGGTAGAAGCGTGTAGTAAGACACAAGCAAAAGAGATTTTATTAGAAAAGATTGAAAATGGTCTTGAATATGAACCTAGATGTTTTAATTGTGAAGAGGAAATATTTGAAATAGAGGAAATAAATGAAGCATATCTAATTGATGGAGTGGCTTCTTGTTGTGGTTATGATTTTGGAATAGATATGTATAAAGCAAAATTTTGTCCTGTATGTGGGAAAAGATTGATTAAAAAAGAATAAAATCAGGATTTTAAAGCAGAAAGAGAGGAACTAAATGACGCTAAAAGAATTATTATCACATTTTACAAATAAAACCATATGGGTTGATTTATGTACACCCATATGGAGAAAATGTGGAGAAGTAAGAAATATAGAAACAGAATTGGCAGATAGTAAATGGTTAGATATGAAAGTGTCTAATTGGACATTTACAAATTCATTAAATATTGATATGTAAATGAAATCGGAATTCTATCCTAGAATGGAGGTTATTATGAAAAGTGATTGGATTTTAAAAACTGATGAATTGCCAAGCGCATATGAAGAGGTTGAAATTATTATGGTTGATGGGAATATACATAAAGATATGATTGTGCGTGGAAAATATGGCAATTTAGAATGGAGAAATTTTGATGATAGAAGTATAAAAGCATGGAGATATATAAATTGAAAAAGGAGAGTGTTAGACATGGGAGAACACCACATACAAGTACCAAAAGACTATAAAACTGAATATGGATATAGAGAATGTGATTATTGTCCACGTTATTCGCATAATAACGCAAAAAACAAAAGGAGAAAATTGTGGGAAAAATAATTTATCAATTGGTTTGTTTTCAGGGTAAATGGTTTTATCAAAGAATTTCAGATGGAAAACTTGTTAAGAGAGTTTATTTTTAATAAGAAAATTTTATAGAATGGAGCGATAGCTATGAGTAAAGAAGAATTTTTAAATTATATAATTGATTTCGCAATAGATACAGAATGGAACGAGTTGAAAAGAAGAGAACAGTTGAGAGCATTATTCACTTCATGGTGCTTTATCTATGGAATAAATGCTGATTCAAAAGAATCTGATGATGTGATGACTATCATTTATGAAAAAGTGTTAATGGAACCGGTAATAGATTATGATGAATTTGAAGAGTACATGATTGAGTTAATTGTGTAAAATACGGAGGATAGGCTATATGGATAGAAAAGAGTATAATGTAATTCAAAATAGCAATGGAAAATTTTTAAAAATAGATGATTTATCTGGTGGTTATCCATGTTTTATTGATGATTTTGAATTTTGTGAAAAATATAAGTCGAGGCAACTTGCAGAAGACTTTTTAAAAAGCATATATGTGACGCAGCGATTTCAAAAAGAATTTGCAGGTTGTGTTGTAAAAACAGTAAAAATGATTCTTGAATAAATTTATACAATAGATAAAACTCGTATTTCAAGAAAAGAGGTTTGTATAGTATGAGAGAAGAAATTTCAAGCATTTTTAAAGAATGGAAGAAAGAAGCAGGAGTAAAAGGAATGATTCTCCTTGGAGTATTCCCAGAATTAAGAGATACAATTAAAGTTTGTACAGATAAACCTGGATTTATGATAGGTAAAGGCGGAAGTTTATTAGATAAATACAAGAAAAAATTAAAGGAATATAATTCTAACTTGGAGCATATCGAGTTTGTTGAAACAGACTCATGGTATATTAAATAACTAATGAAAGTCGCATTTCAAGAGAGGATGGAAAAATAAATGAAAAATATTTTTATTATTGATATAGACACAAAAGAAAGGGTTGGAATGATTGATTTTCTTCCACGTAGAGAAGAACGAATAATCATTAATTATCATGGTAGAAATTTAGAATACAAGGTTGGTTGTGTTGTATACCATCCTTCCGAGAATGGTATACTTGTGTTTGTAAATTTAGTAGATAATTATTACGAGAAGATAATTAAAAATATCAAGTGGTAATGGAGGAAATTAAATGAACGGATATAAATTTAAAGAGCAGATTGAAAGAGTTATTAATATCGCAAGAGAAAAGTATCCTAGTATTACAAATGATATGCTATATGCTAATGGTTCAATCTATTATATGAATGGCAATGATGGTACAGATTTTGACTGGAATTATAATAATAGATTATGTGAATTTTATGTGTTCCATAAAAATGAAATGGGATTTATTAAAGTTTGTGTAAATAGAAATAATTCAATCAATGTTTATATTTATGAGGATGGCGGAATAGAGTCGACCTATAAATTTAAAGAAGAACTGAAAGAATTAGAATCAGAAGATTTCGCAATCATTATGAACCGTATTGCAGACAAAGAAAACTTATGGGATCAACCGATTGATAAGTTGGATTGGAATATTGATATGACAAAAATGTGGTAATACATGTAGACATCTTGAGCCATCATTGTATTGGAAGAGAAATTAGAAGTATCATAAGAAATTGTAGGTACTGAAATGTTTAAGATATCGCAGATTGTTTCTATGTAATTTCGTATCATTATTATACCTTCCAAAATGTAATTATAGATATTATAAATGATGCGAAACAATAATTCAACAAAATAGTAAAGAAAGTGGGTGATGAAATGGGGTTAGTATCAATTATTATTGGCATTATTTTTTCTGTGATTGGAGATTTTCTACAAGACATAGCAAAGCATAAGCACTAAGATTTAGACGACAACTAATACTAATAATTTACAACGAAACATGTTAATATGCTATAATGATTAATAATATCATTTTTCAGGAGGAGAAATCATGTTTAAATACGAAGTAGGACAAGTTATAGAAAATTTCAGAAATCACGAAGAGGGTGTACAATTCGACATTGCTGACGATGGAGCAACAATGATTGTGTTTTTTGACACTCCAACGGAAAAAGAAATTGAGCAATTCAAATCTGGGAAAAATTTTGAAATCCGCTTTACAACAATGTACGATGTGATTATGATTACAACTAAAATTGGTAATCTGAATTGGATGGATGCACCATATACACCTCACTTAAGTAGATATCTTACAAGATATCAGTTACCAAATGAAGGAGAAGGTTTAGGATTGGCATTGTATTTGGTAGATGCAGCCACAGGACAAATTAAACACATGAGACTTTTGGGATTATCTGAAAGATTTACAAGAAGATTATTTGGATCAGCTATGGAATTAAAGATGAAAGAATTTGACAAAAATCATTATGCAATGACATTATCTGAAATTTTTAACAGATACGATACAAAACAAATTGTAAAAATAAGTACAGATTATTGCAAGATAAATGAATAATGAAAGAAGGTTGGTGTTTCCATGAAATATACAATAACAATGAGTTGCGGTCATGAAGAGAGAATAGAACTGTTTGGATCTACAAAAGTAAGAGATAGAAAAATAGATTATTTTGAATCCGAAGGACTGTGTAAAGAATGTTATAAGAAAAAGTTACAAGAAGAAGCTGAAAAAGAAGGATTTAATTTTAATGCTTCTGTACTTCCATATATCAATAATGAAGATGGAAGTATCTTGCTTTCTGTATGGTTTAGTGGAAACACAAAACCTTATAAAGAAGAAATTAAATCTTTAGGCGGATATAAATGGAGTGAAAGAGAATCGTCCTCTGACTGGTATACAGTATCTGTTCCTATGTGTTGGAACAAAACTATCAAATTAGATGAGTTAAAGAACGAAATTGTAAAAGCTGCTTCTATAGGTGCAAATAGTATTATTTCCGAGGAAACTTTGTTTGAGGCAATTCATTATCAAATTGCTTTAGAACAACAAAAGAAATGGAATAAAAATAAGGATATGATAGACTCTATAGAAAAGCCTGTAATTCCAGGAATTATAAAAGGATGCACATGGAATCAAAAGATATATGGAAAATCAGGTAAATATACAATATATGCAAACGGTAATAAGGTTTCAATTACGGATGAGCAGAAGAATGAAATTGAAAATTATTTGAAACTAAAAAAAGAATACAAAAATAAAATTGATAGTATTAGTAAGATACAATAGAAAGGCGACAATATGAAAAGGTATACCGTTGATGAAAGTCTTAAAAGCATTGAATGTCAAATTGAATATTATAAAAAATTATCGTTAAAAATCACAGATGAAAATGGCTTATTGCTTGCGTATAAAATTATGAGTAGTAATCCAAATACCTATGATTATCTTAATGAGTTTGAAGATAATGATAATTTAATAACTTCATTAAGAGTGACGCAAATATTAAATGCGTTAGATCTGATTGAATTGAACAACGAAGATGTTATTGATGGAGATGAAATTTCATTTTTGAAAGAAGCTGTTATTA
>OCAV01001235.1_pt1 | contig 17514 bp, 17 predicted proteins | sample 1538331 | NCBI WGS metagenome assembly OCAV01 (sample SAMEA2580297, study PRJEB22360) | human gut metagenome | biome: human gut; feature: human-associated habitat; material: faeces | place: Denmark | collected 2008/2010
CTACAAGAATGAACGGACTTTCTTACAGCAAATTCATGCACGGATTAAAATTAGCAGGTGTTGACATCAACAGAAAAATGTTATCTGAGATGGCGATCAGCGAACCAGAAGCATTCAAAGCTTTAGTTGACGTAGCAAAAGAAAAATTAGCTTAATCAATAGAATTAACATTGTAAAAACATCTTGACTTTAAAGCGGTGGTTATCAGTCTTAATAGACAGATGGCCATCGTATTTTTTACATATGGCAGTGACTGATTTAAGACCTGTACCGACGCAGTTTTTGCGGCGAGAGGATAAGAAGAAGCCACTGTCTGTTTTTTTGATCTCATGCTCATAAGGGCTCTCGATGAGCAGAACAAAAGCACCAGGAGAAGTCTGTCTGGCTTTGAGATGGATGAATTTCTCATACTTCTGTAATGTCTTACATTCAAGGTAAGCATTTTCTAAAAGATTTCCAAGAACAATACAAAAATCAACGGAAGAGATTGGAGAGAGCGTTGGAAAATCAACGGCAAATTTTGTTTTGATCTTATCTTGTTCACATAAAAGATCATAATGCGATAAAATGGCATTTACAGCGGGCTGACGGCAGTAGATCTTAGTCTGTAAAGAAATAGATGATTCATATTGGGACAGATACTCCTTTAATTCTTCATAATTTCCTTGATTTAACAATCCAGAGATAACAGTGATCTGATGACGAAAATCATGGCGGATTTCTCTTGTCTCTTGTACATGTTGGGAAAGCTGGGAGTATTCTTTTGCCTGAATCTCCAGAATCTTTTGTTCTTCCAATATGTACTGATTTTCTACATAACTGTGGATGATAGTATAAAATAAGACATATAAAAGAAATACAAAGACCAGTAAAGTGAGCATCATGGAAAAGTAAACATGTAGATCATGATAGGTATAAATATCATAATAATTGTGTGGAATATAAGTAAAAACGAGAAAAGTAAAACAGCATGGGAAAATACACGCAATCCGCCAGACAAAGGCATTGTGGAAATTCGTAACCATCCAGCCGAGATATTTTCTGGCAGGTTTATATAAGATGATATCGGCGAAAACCAGAAAGATCAGTTGTGCGATCATGGATTCTGGATAAAATTCTGTACTTTGTCCATGTGGATGAAAGATGACACCGAATGTATGATAGATAACATAAGAAAGAGAACCAAGACAACATGCAGTCAGCATAACACAAAGAGAGATGCAGGAAGCAGCAGGTTCGTTTCTTTTTGAAATAGATAAAAGAACATAGGCACAGCAAGGAATACAAGAATATTGCCCAGATACTGTTGAAAGATCATATACGGAATGATCAACAGAACAAAATAGCATACAAAAACAAGGCTGATCTTGATCAGCAGATGGCGGATCGGAGTCTTTAGATGATTGATTACTGGAAACAGGCAAAAAACTGCCAGTGGAATGATGATTGTAAATGTAGATAAATATGTAAAAATATCATAAAAAGTCATAAAAGATCATGCCTCCTCAAGTTTCAAAAACTGGTATTTGATATATTGCTCTCGGATTTGCTTGCGTCCTTTCGTTTTGATCGGAAAACACTTTGAATCTGTCATTTCGAAGTAATCGGATTCCATCGTCTTAATATAGTCCATATTCAACATGATTCCACGGTTGCACTGAAGAAATCTTGAATCATCTAGATGATCTGTGACAGAATAAAAAGGAAGCCGGAAAACATGTGTTCCATTCGTTGTATGAATGATCACCTCATGATTAATTGAGTAAATATATTGAATCTTTGATAATGGAAAATGAACATCAAAAGAACGATATTCAAAAGATAATTCAGCTTCCTGCTCAGGAAGAAGCTGTAAAGCATCATCAAGTACATGAAAGATCTGTGTGGATTCAAAAGGCTTTAAAATATAATCAAAAAAATGAAAAGGGGCAGCTTCAAAAATGTGTTCTTTACTTGTTGTTAAGAATACGATCATCACTTTGGAATCCATCTGACGGATCTTGCGTACAATATCGATCCCGTTCAGTTCATTTAGATAAATATCCATAAAGATCAGATCAAAATCTCCAGGGACATAGGTATTCAAAAAAGAATTACCATCACTATAAGAAGAAATATCAAGGGAGATGTTTCTTTCATGTTCATAAGTACGAAGAGTGTTGAAAATGAGCTCCTGTTCTAATTTATTATCATCAACGATTGCTAACTTCATATTAGTACTCCTTGTTGTAGGGAAATTGGGGTTCCTTTGAGTATAACTTGCAAATGAATGGAAAGCAAGAAATGGGAACTATAATTTTTGTAAACAATAGGATGTGTGTGGAATGCATTTCATTTTGTACAAAAATGTGTCATAATGTAAGAAAAAGAACTGGCAGGAAGGAGATCAATAATATGAATAAAATATATGATAAAGTAAAGAGAGGTTATAAACAAGTAAATGAAATGACAGAGTTTAAACCACAGATCGCATTGGTCTTAGGTTCCGGTCTTGGAGATTATGCGGAGAAGATCAAGATTGAGACTGTGATCGATTACCATGAGATCAAAGGATTTCCAGTTTCTACAGTACAGGGACATAAAGGAAGATTTGTACTTGGTTACGTAGAAGATATTCCAGTAATGATCATGGAAGGACGAGTTCACTATTATGAAGGATATTCCATGAGTGATGTTGTACTACCGATTCGACTGATGAAGATGATGGGAGCAGAGATCTTGTTTTTGACAAATGCCTCCGGTGGGATTCATCGTGGATTTGAAGCGGGTGACTTTATGATGATCACGGATCAGATTGCAAGTTTTGTACCATCTCCATTAATTGGGCCGAATATCGAAGAATATGGAGAAAGATTTCCGGATATGAGTCATATTTATGATGAAGAATTACAAGAAGTGATCAGAAAAAGTGCGGATCATCTGCAGATCGATCTTAAAGAAGGAACTTATATCCAGCTTCCAGGTCCTAATTTTGAATCTCCGGCAGAAATCAGGATGTGTAAAGCCATCGGTGCAGATGCGGTTGGAATGAGTACTGCCTGTGAGGCAATCGCGGCAAATCATATGGGAATGAAGATCTGTGGAATTTCGTGTATTGCGAATCCTGCTGCCGGAATCAGTAAGAAACCACTGACACACGAAGAAGTTCAGCAAAGTGCAGATCGTGCAGCTCCAAAATTCCAGAAACTAGTAACAGAATGCATCTGTAGAATGGGGAAGAGTCTGAAGAAATAAGAGGTGATCAAATGATAAGAATCTACCATGCAAGAATTTTAACTATGCAGGAAGATCAAGAGATCTTTGATGGAGAGATTTGGATCTCAGATCATAAAATACAGTATGTCGGACCGGAGAATAAAGAAGAAGCGGCAAAGATCGTATGGGAGAGACAGATTGATGCAAAAGGCAATCTGATCATGCCTGGATTTAAGAATGCCCATACACATTCCGCGATGACATTTTTAAGATCTCATGCAGATGATATGCCGCTGCTTTCCTGGTTAAATGATCAGGTGTTCCCATATGAAGCCAAGTTAACACCGGATGATATCTATCATTTATCCAAACTTGCCATCATGGAATATTTAACAAGCGGGATCACCGCCAATGCGGATATGTATCTGACACCAGATACGATGATCCAGGCATCTGAGGATTGTGGTTTTCGGACGACTGTTATTGGAGCAGTGAATGATTTTACCCAGTCTGTGAAAGAAGTAGAGAATTGGTATGAGAAGTACCATAAAGAAGATGGACTTACCAGTTATGAACTGGGGTTCCATGCAGAATACACAACCAAGAGAGAAATCTTAGAAGGCATCTCAGAGCTTTCTAAGAAGTACCATGCACCTATCTATACCCACAACTCAGAAAGTGCCTCAGAAGTGGTACAGTGCGTCGAGAGAACAGGTATGACACCAACGGTATATATGGAACAGCTAGGGCTGTTTGAATATGGAGGAGGGTTGTACCACTGTGTTCATATGAGCGAAGAAGATCTTGATGTCGTAAAGAGACATCAGATTTCTGTGATCACCAACCCAGCCTCGAATCTAAAATTAGCAAGCGGGATCGCTCCGATCGAGGAGATGTTAAAACGAAATATTGATCTGGCGATCGGAACGGATGGACCTGCAAGCAATAACTGTCTTGATATGTTTCGCGAGATGTTTCTTGTCACAGCACTTGCCAAATACCGGGAAAATGATGCGAGTGCAGTTGATGCAACAGAGGTATTAAAGATGGCAACAACAGGCGGTGCAAAAGCAATGAATCTTTCAGACTGTGATGTGTTAGTCAAAGGAAAGCAGGCAGATCTTATAATGATCGACCTGCATCAGCCAAATATGCAGCCAATCCACAATATCAGAAAGAATCTGGTATACAGTGGAAGTAAGCAGAATGTCAAGATGACAATGGTCGCAGGAAAGATTCTGTATGAAGATGGCGAATTCTTTATTGGAACAGATGCGGCTCACATTTATGAAAAAGCGAATGAGATCACGCAGAGGATCATGAGCGAGATCTGAATTTAATCAATACAATCTTCTGCATGCTTTAGTGCAGCAGCGATATTTGGACAGAAATGTTCTTTCCCAACAAGCTCGATAAATCCAGCTTTCTTCATAACCTTCATTGGTTGTTCATTGACATGAGAAAATACGATCGTAATTCCTTTTTTCTCACAAGTATCAACGAGATCTTTTAATGCATTTAATGCTGTGCTGTCAAGTGCAGGAACACTTCGCATACGCAGGATCAGACATTTAGTGAAATCCTTTACAACGATATGTTCGATCGCATCAGAAGCACCAAAGAATAAAGGTCCTGTGATCTCATAAACACGGATCGCTAAAGGAAGCCGTGCTAGATGATCATCAATTTCAGGTGTATCATCATCGACATAGACCCAGCTGTCAACACGGGTTTCCTCACTCATGCGTTTGATAAACAGCAGACATGCAATGACCATACCGATTTCGATTGCAACGACAAGATCAAAGACAACCGTTAAAATGAATGTGACGATCAACACGATGATATCGCTTTTTGGAGCCGTTTTTAACATATGTACAAAAGTTCTCCACTGACACATATTGTAAGCAACAACAAAAAGGATGGCCGCGATCGTAGGCATTGGGATCATACCAGCAAATGGCATTAAAACGACTAATACGATGACCAAAGTAATGGAATGGACCATACCAGCAACCGGAGTGCGGCCTCCATTTTTGATATTGGCAGCAGTTCTTGCGATCGCTCCAGTTGCAGGAATACCTCCAAATAGGGCAGAAGCGATATTTCCAAGCCCTTGTGCAACTAATTCTGTATCAGAACGATGTTTGCCGTTGATCATTCCATCAGCAACAACGCAGGATAACAGAGATTCAATGGCAGCAAGTACCGCAATGGTAAATGCATTTGGAATCGCTGATTTCACCATAGAAAATTTGACTGCAGGTATATGGAATGATGGCAGATCATTTGTAATCGTATAGAGGTTTCCAATCGTTGAAACATGGAGTGGCAGAAATTTTACCATAAGAATACCAATGACCACAGCGATCAATGATCCAGGAATTCTTTTAAAAATATATGGACTGATGATCAGGATGGCAAGACTGACTCCGCCAACGATCAGGGCATCAACATGGAAAGATGAAAATCCAAGGGCAAATGCATTTAGTTTTTCCATTGTTTCAATTGGTTTTAAACCATTTGGATAAGTAGCACCAAAGAAATCTTTTAACTGTCCGATGACGATTGTAACAGCGATCCCGGAAGTGAATCCCGTGGTGATCGTATAAGGAATAAATTTGATCAGACTTCCAAAGTGGCAAAGTCCCATAAGGATCAAGAAGATACCGGCAAGGATCGTGGAGATCACAAGACCGTCAAGCCCGTCTTTTGCAACGATTCCGGCAACAATGGTTGCAAAAGCAGCGGTTGGTCCGGCAATCTGTACGCTGCTGCCACCGAAAGCAGAGATCACAAAGCCAGCAACGATCGCAGTAAAGATACCTGCTTGTGGTCCAACACCAGAAGCAAGTGCTAAGGCAATGGATAATGGAAGAGCTATGATCGCAACGATGATCCCAGCGGTAACATCTTTGACAAATTGTGATCGGTCATAGGATTTCAGTGTGGTTAGTAACATAGGTTTGATTTGGTTCATGTAAAGTTTGTATCCTTTCTTTTCTAGTTTTTCAAGCTGTAGTGTATACAAGTATAGCATGCTAAGATAGTGTTAAGAAATAAAAAGATGAAATGTTTTCAATAATATACAAACAAATCATCATATCAAAAAAAGGAAGCCTAAATCTCAGGCTTCCTTTTTCAATGGAAATGGGTGATATTTCTTTTCCCATTTTTTCAAAAGATGTTTGATCTTATATTTTCTATAAGTTTGTATGATCACAAAAACAGATAGAACAAAAAGAACAGGTGCTAAAATAAATTTCATGAATAGATGCATAAAAACCTCCTATTTATAAATGATAACAATAAATTAGTTGGTTTTATCATAACAGAAATAAGGCCAGCGGTCCATTACAATAGAAACTATTGCCACAGGCGGTTATTTGAAAAAATGATTCATAATAAAATCAGAGTATATAAGGAGTGTGGAGAGCTATGAAGCCCATTAATTATAAAGCTCTGGGAGCGAAAATTAAAGAATATCGTAAAAAAGAAAATATAACACAGGAACAACTTGCCGAGATGGCAGATATTTCATTAAGTCATATGTCAAATGTGGAGACGGCTTCAGTAAGCGTTTCGCTGCCAGCACTTAAGCTGATCGCAGATGCACTAGGTGTTACCATAGATGAACTGTTGGTGGACAGTTACAGCAAGAAACAGAAAAAATATTTTTACAGCAAGAAGATGGATCTGATCATGGAACAATGTGAGACGGTAGAGCAGGAGATTATTGTGAATACTGTATCAACCTTAGCAGATAATTTATTAAAGAGTCGAAAGAAAGAAGGAGTCTGAGGACTCCTTTTTGTAGTTATTGTATGAAATAAAAAAACCGAAGTCACAAACTTCGGTATGCCGATGGCGAGATTCGAACTCGCACGAACGTAAGCTCACTGCGACCTGAACACAGCGCGTCTGCCAATTCCGCCACATCGGCTTAAGTGCAGTTGAGGGGACTTGAACCCCTACCCAGTTAACCCGGACTAGATCCTTAGTCTAGCGCGTATGCCAATTCCGCCACAACTGCGCAACACCGTTATGATATCACTATATGGAACTTGTGTCAATAAAAAAACGAAAAAAAGTTCAAAAAAATTAAATTAAGTATCAAAATATGGATTTTACAGCATATTTTCGGTATAATCTGCAACAGAATGACACACAAAAAAGAAGAAAAATTTTTAATCGGAGGGAAAATTATGCTGATTGGTTCTCATGTAGGGATGAAAGGAAAGGACATGTTTCTAGGATCTGTCAAAGAAGCATTATCTTATGGAGCGAATACTTTTATGGTGTACACTGGTGCACCACAGAATACAAGAAGAAAAAAGATTGAGGAATTAAGAATTGAAGATGGAACAAAATTAATGAAAGAACATGGAATGGAAACGTTTGTTGTTCATGCACCATATATCATCAATCTTGCGAATACGACGAAACCTGAGACGTTTGAGTTAGCAGTGGAATTCTTAGAAGTTGAAGTAGAACGTACCAAAGCTATGGGAAGTCATACGTTGGTCCTGCATCCAGGTTCTCATGTTGGAGCTGGTGTTGACAAAGGAATTGATCGTATCATCGAAGGATTAAATCAGGTCATGTATCAGGATATGCCGGTTCATATCGCACTGGAGACAATGGCAGGAAAAGGAAGCGAGATCGGGCGTGAGTTTGAAGAACTAAAAAGAATCTATGATGGTGTAAAATATCCAGAGAAATTAAGAGTCTGCTTCGATACTTGTCATGTGAGCGACAGCGGCTTAGATCTGTCTGGAGAAGGATTTGAAAATGTCATTGACCAGTTTGATAAGACGATCGGCAAAGACCAGATCGCAGTCTTTCATATCAATGACAGTAAGAATGTGATCGGTGCAGGAAAAGACCGTCATGAAAATCTTGGATTTGGAACGATCGGATTTGAGACGTTAAATCACATCGTACATCACAAAGACTTTGAACAGGTACCTAAGATTTTAGAAACACCATACATTAAAGCGGAAGACAGCAAGAAATCCTATCCGCCATACAAATATGAGATTGAGATGTTAAAACAGGAACAATTTGATCCGCAGATGAAGGAAAAGATTTTGGAGGATAACCAGAAATGAAAGTAACATTTATTGAACATAGTGGTTTTATGGTTGAGATGGAACAAAATGTACTGCTGTTTGATTACTATCAGGGAGAAATCCCATCATTTGACGGCAGTAAGACTCTCTATGTCTTTGCATCACACAGCCATGCCGATCATTATGATCCAGCAATCTGGAAACTAAAAGAACAGTATAGAGATATTCATTATATTCTTTCTGATGATATCAAGGATAACGAAGGTGCAGTCGTTATGAAAGCACATGAAAAAAAGGAAGTTGCCGGAATCGAAATAGAAACTTTAAGATCAAATGACATGGGAGTAGCATTTCTTGTGAAAGTGGAAGGAAAGACAATCTACCATGCAGGGGATCTTAACTGGTGGCATTGGAATGGAGAACCAGAGGAAGATAATGAATATTACAAGAAGACCTTCCAGGATGAGATGAAATATCTGGAAGGAAAGAAGATCGATCTTGCATTTATGCTCCTTGATCCAAGACAGGAAGATAAGTACTGTTGGGGAATGAATTATTTCTTAGAACATACGGACAGTAAAGTTGTATTCCCAATGCATTGCTTTGAGCATTACAAGATCAACCATCATTATTTAAACTGTGAAGATGGGCGCAGATGGAAGGATATCGTCAGAGATATCACAGGTGCAGGTCAGGTATTTGAAATCTGATTCCACTGACTGATCAGCCGTTCTAACGAATAAGAAGCATTCGCAGGGCTTGTGGAAGGCAGTTTCACAGCTTCAAATCCAGTCACTTTTTCACAATATTTATGATAAAGCTTATAAGCAGTCCCACCGTTGGTATAAATCTGGCGAATTGGGGCTGTTTTTAAAATGAATGAAAAATCATTTGGCACTGCATTTTTAATACTGCTGTCGCTGGAACCTTCAATATCGCAGGAAGCGATCACATCCCAGATGGCAATGTTGTGTCTTAATAAAAACTTTTTTTTCTCCTCGATCGTTTCAGGCAGAGTATCCTCAAAGACTGCAGCAAGAACCTTCCAGAAACGGTTTTGCTTATGATGATAAAAAAACTGTCCCTCTCTAGACTTTACAGAAGGAAAAGAACCAAGGATCAGGATCTTTGATCGGTCATCATATACGGGAGGGATTTCATGAATCACATGAGTCATTTCAAAATTTCCTTTCTTATCGTATTTTTCTACAAATTTCAACTTCTATTTTATCAGATGATGCAGACAGAAGAAAGTTTTCGTCAGAAACTGTAAAAACTTGCAGGGCGTTACCGTCATGGTATGACAAAATATTTTTTAGAAATTTTCTATAATTGCATTATGTATTTCATCGAAATGTTTTTGGAACAATGGATCATGATCGCGTTCCAGCTAAAATTACTGGAATGGATCATACATAAAAAGATGAAATTTTATAAAATATTTGCCGCATCCATCTTTGGAAGTTTTTCAGGATGTCTTATACTTCAGCTTTTTGACGAAGATCATGGACTGAAATTGGGATTGATGATCATTTCCATTGTTATGACGGTAAAGATATCTTGTGCATTTCCAATGAAAAAAGCATGGAAATACAGCGTGTATCTTCTGGTGTTGAGTTTATTTACTGGTGGAATCTTTACAATGATAAAAAGCCAGATCATTCTGCCGTGGCTGATCCTTGCGACAGCCAGCTGCATGCTTGTAAGGTATTTGTATGTATCAGCCGTAAAAGATATGAATCACGACAAAGAATCTTTTTATCAAGTGGAATTTACGATCCTGCATAAGAAATTAGAGGTTTGTGCATTCTTGGATACAGGAAATTTCTTATATGAACCAGTCAGTCAAATGCCAGTATGTATTCTGGAAGAAGAAACATTTTTGAAGTATTTTCATGAGCCGTTGTTCAAGATGATAGAAAAACAGGAAGCAGAGGGCATCCGCATGATCCCATATCAAAGTGTTGGAAGGGAACATGGGATGATGCCGGCAGTGATGGCAAATGATATGAAAATCACGAAAGAGGACCGGATAATAGAACACAAAAAGGCAGTGATCGCCATATCCAAAGTATCCCTTTCCAAATGGGGAGCTTACGAAATGTTACTACATCCGGATCTGATCAAAAATGGGAGGTAATGATTGTGTTAAAGTTGAGCTTGGTAAGTGGAAGAAGGACATTTTTTGGAAGAGGAAATGAGATTCATTATATTGGGGGAACGGAGATACTTCCAGCACCGCTTGATACAGCGGAGGAGCAGAAAATGATCCATATGTTAGGAACTGTCAATGAAGAAACGGCAAGAAGCATGCTGATCGAGAGAAATCTACGATTGGTTGTATACATAGCAAAGAAATTTGACAACACGGGAATCGGTGTGGAAGATCTGATTTCGATTGGTACGATCGGTCTGATCAAAGCAATCAATACATTTAACCCAGCAAAGAAGATCAAACTTGCGACTTATGCATCCAGATGTATCGAAAATGAAATTTTGATGTATTTAAGAAGAAATAACAAGACAAAAATGGAAGTTTCCATCGATGAGCCATTAAATGTAGACTGGGATGGAAATGAATTATTATTATCCGATATCCTTGGAACCGACGAAGATATCATTTACAAGGACTTAGAACATGAAGTAGATAAGAAACTTCTGACAAGAGCCATGACGATCCTTACGGACCGCGAGAAAATGATCATTGAATTAAGGTTTGGGATCAACCAAAAAGAAGGAAAAGAAAAAACACAGAAAGAAGTCGCTGATATGCTTGGAATTTCACAATCTTACATATCAAGACTGGAGAAAAAGATCATCAAACGCCTGAAAAGAGAGATGATCAAGATGGGATGTGTATAAATTTACAGAAAAATTAAGAAAATGTTCACTTTCTGCCGAAAAAAATATGATATGATAAATGTGGAAGAAAAAATAAGGAAACGATCATACTTAGGAGGCAGAGATGAAAATGAAGAGAAGTGAAAAACTAGGAATGTTTACTGGATTGGTTGTTGGGGTACTCTTATTGCTGATCAGCGTGTTTATGATATTTCAGACAACATGCAAAGTCTGGGGTGCAGAGAAACCAGCCAATGCAACACAGCAGGGAATTGATGTAAGTTCGCATCAAGGCAAGATCGATTGGGAACAGGTAAAGAACAGTGCTTTGGCAGATTATGCGATCATCCGATGTGGATATGGTGTAAATCAAACAGATAAAGATGATAAGTATTGGGACTACAATTCCAGTGAATGTGAGAGACTGGGGATCCCTTATGGAACTTACCTGTATTCTGGAGCTGATACAACAGCGAAAGCAAAAAGCGAAGCAGAACATGTTGTCAGACTTTTACAGGGAAAGAATTTAACATATCCGATTTATTATGATATGGAAGCTGATATGTTAAATCAGTTAAGCAGCACACAGATCGGAAATATTGCAAAAACATTTTTGAATACGATGGAATCTTATGGATATAAAAATGTCGCAGTTTACAGTAACAAATACTTATTTGAAACGAAACTGACAGCATCTGTATTTTCTGATTACCCAAAATGGATCGCACAACATAGTAACAAATGTACATATCGGGGAAGTTATCATATGTGGCAGTATTCAACACAAGGTGTGATCCCTGGAATTTCAGAAAAAGTTGATTTAAATTATAAGATCGGAAACTGGACTTATGCAGGATACAGTTCAGCAAAGAAAACAGTTGTTGTTAAACCCAAAGCAACAACGATCAAGAGCTTAAGGAAGAGTGGAAAGAAAGCGATCAAGATCACATATAAGAAGGTTTCAGGAGTCAGTGGATACCAGATCTATATGTCCACAAAGAAGAAATCAGGATATAAAAAGATCGCAACACTTTCCTCTAAGAAATCATCTTATACCAAAGGAAAACTAAAAAAAGGAAAGAAATATTATTTTAAGGTCCGCACAATGAAAAAAGTATCCGGCAAGTACAGATACAGCAGTTTTTCCAAAGTAAGATCGATCAAACGATAAAAAATATCAATGCGGCATCGAAAGCATGAGAATAAGCTTTCGGTGCCGTATTTTTATGCAAAAATCAAACCGACCCCCTTTTCAATCTGTTCCATTTGTAGTAGCATAAAGGATATCAATGAATAGAAAAAAGGAGATTTTGTTAAAGGTTTATGAATAATAAATATACGATCATCAAACAAGAATCTATTGAAGAATTAAATGGAACAGGATATATTTTAAAGCATGATAAGACGGGAGCCAGAGTGGTTGTGATCTCCAATGAAGATGATAACAAGGTATTCCAGATCGGATTCCGTACACCACCAAAAGATGATACAGGAGTTCCTCATATCTTAGAGCATTCTGTACTTTGCGGATCAAGAGAGTTCCCAATGAAGGATCCATTTGTGGAATTGGTCAAAGGATCACTGAATACATTTTTAAATGCAATGACTTATCCAGATAAGACTGTTTATCCGGTTGCAAGCCAGAATGATAAAGATTTCTTTAACCTGGTGCATGTTTATCTGGATGCTGTATTTTATCCAAATATCTATAAGAAGCCAGAGATCTTAAAGCAGGAAGGATGGCATTATGATCTGTTAAGCGAAGATGCTCCTCTGACGTATAACGGAGTTGTGTTTAACGAGATGAAAGGAGTCTTCTCATCTCCAGACCAGCAGCTTGCACGTGTCATTCAGAAGTCTTTATTGGAAGACACACCATATGGATTTGAATCAGGCGGAGATCCAAAGGCAATCCCAGATTTAACTTATGAGATGTTCCTTGATTTCCACAAGACTTATTACCATCCATCCAACAGCTATATTTATCTGTATGGAGATATGGATGTTGATGAATACCTGACATTTATCGATGAACATTATTTAAAAGATTTCGATAAGAAACAGATCGATTCATCATGGGAGAAACAAGAACCATTTACAGAAGTAAAACGAGTGGAAGAATATTATCCAGTCGGGGAGAATGACTCCGAAGAAGAAAAGACTTATTTATCCTACAATGCAGTGATCGGAGACAGCTTGGATGCAAAACTTTACTTAGGATTTGAGATCTTAAACAGAGTATTATTCGATGCACCTGGAGCACCAGTGAAGAAAGCTTTGATGGATGCACAGATTGGAAAAGATATTCAAAGTTCTTATGATAATGGGATCATGCAGCCAGTATTTTCTGTGATCGCACAGGAAGCAAGGGATGATCAGGAAGATGAATTTGTTAAGATTTTAGAAAAGAACTTAGCCAAGATCGCAAAAGAAGGAATTCCAAGAAGAAATCTTTTAGCAGCATTTAATTACTATGAATTCAAATACAGAGAAGCAAACTTTGGACGTTTTCCAAAGGGATTGATGTATGGACTTCAGATGTACGACAGCTGGTTATATGACGATGAGAAACCATTTATCCATATCAAGACAAATGAGATCTTCAAACAGTTAAGAGAAGAGATCGAGAATGGCTATTTTGAGAATCTGATCAAAGAATATCTGATCGATAATAACCATAAAACGATCGTGGTGATGAAGCCAAAGAAAGGCTTACAGAAGATCAAAGATCAGGAAGAAGCGGATAAATTAAAGGCTTACAAAGATTCTTTATCCGAAGAAGAAGTAAAGAAATTAGTCGAAGAGACGAAACAGTTAAAAGCATCACAGGAAGAAGCATCTACAAAAGAAGAATTAGAGAAGATTCCAGTGATCGACATTGAAGATATCAGAAAAGATGTCAAACCATTATCCAATGTGGAATCTGAACTTGGTGGTGTGAAAGTATTATGGCATCAGTATTTTACAAACAAGATCGCTTACGTCAAGCTCGCATTTGATATGAGTCATGTGCCAATGGATCTCGTGCCATATGCATCATTTTTAGCAGAGATCTTAACGATCGTTGATACAACACACTATAGTTATCAGGAATTAGGAAACGAGATCAGCATTGAGACAGGTGGCATCAGCGCAACAATGGATGTTATGCCAACGGATGTGCATGAATTTCTTCCAATGTTTATCTTAAAGACAAAATGCTTCTACTCTAATATCGAAAAAGCATTTGATCTATTAAAAGAAGTGGCATTTGAAAGCAAATTAGATAATAAGAAACGACTAAAAGAGATCATCGGACAGATTTATACAAACCTTAAGATCACATTGACAGAGACAGGACACAAGAGTGCGGCAAACCGTGCAATGTCTTATTTCTCAGAATATGCAGCATACCGTGAAGCAATTCAGGGGATCACGATGTATGAGACTGTGAAGAAATGGTATGAAGATTTCGATGAAGAATATGACAATATCGTCAATGGTTTAAAAGAAGCTGCAAAAATGATCTTTGAAAAACAAAATATGACGATCAGTTATACAGGAAAAGAAGAAGCACCTGAGTTCATGAAAGCAGAAGTGGAAAGCTTTATCGAAGGATTATATGAAGACCAGAAACAAGGTGAGAAAGTCAAAGTTACATGCACAAAGAGCAATGAAGGATTTGCAACTGCAGGTGGTGTTCAGTATGTGGCATGCGCTGGAAACTTTAAGGATGCAGGACTTGAGTATACAGGAGCGTTAAAAGTGCTTCAGATGATCTTCTCCTATGAATATCTGTGGATTCAGATCCGTGTCAAAGGTGGTGCGTATGGATGCATGTGCAGTTTCTCAGATCAGGGAGATTCTATGTTTGTGACATACCGTGATCCAAACCTTTCTGAATCTTATAAAGTATACGATGAGGCAGCAGATTATGTGGCAGATTTTGATGCAGATGATCGTGATATGAAGAAATATATTATTGGAACGATCGGAAGCATGGATATGCCAATGGAAGCTGTTGATATGGGGGCAAGAAGTTTTCATGCATATTTCTTAGGCAAGACAGAAGCTGATCTTCAGAAGGTCAGAGATCAGGTATTATCCTGTACACAGGAAGATATCAGAGCGTTAGCACCGATCGTTAAAGCAGTAGTAGAAGCAGGAAACCGCTGCTGTATTGGAAATGAAGAGAAGATCGATCAGAATAAAGAATATTTTGATGAAGTAAAACATGTACTATAGAGAAAACAGGGAAAGGACAATTTATGGCAAATGAATTTAAATCTGGTTTTGTAACATTTATCGGACGACCAAACGTTGGAAAGTCAACATTAATGAACCGTCTGATCGGACAGAAGATCGCGATCACATCAAGTAAACCGCAGACAACAAGAAATCGTATCCAGACAGTGTACACCGATGAAAGAGGGCAGATCATCTTCCTTGATACACCAGGGATCAACAAGGCGAAAAATAAACTTGGAAACTATATGTTACAGGTTGCAGAACGCACATTAAATGAAGTCGATGTCGTACTTTGGTTAGTAGAACCAAGTACGTTCATCGGTGGTGGTGAAAAATATATCATTGAACAGTTATCTAAGATCAAAACACCGATCATTTTAGTCATCAACAAGATTGATACAGTAGAAGAAAAAGACATCTTAGAAGCGATCGATACATACAAAGATGTATGTGAATTTGCAGAGATCATCCCGGTATCTGCATTGAAAGGCAAGAATACGGATGATGTCATCGACAGTATTTATAAATATTTAGATGAAGGTCCAATGTACTTTGATGAAGATACGATCACAGATCAGCCAGAGAGACAGATCTGTGCGGAATTGATCCGTGAGAAAGCTCTTCGTCTGTTAAGTCAGGAGATCCCGCATGGGATCGCTGTTGTCATTGATGCGATGAAAGTCAGACGTCATGGACATATCGTGGATATCGATGCAACGATCGTATGCGAGAGAGATTCTCATAAAGGAATCATTATCGGAAAGCAGGGATCTATGCTTAAGAAGATCGGTACACAGGCAAGGATCGAGATGGAAAATCTTCTGGATATGAAAGTAAATCTTCAGTTATGGGTTAAAGTCAAGAAAGACTGGAGAGACAGCGATATGCTGCTTAAGAACTATGGATATGATAAGAAAGAAGTATAAAGATGTCACAAGAGATCAAAGTGACGGGAATGGTCTTACAGGCTGGCAATATTGGGGAGTATGATAAGCGGATCGTACTTCTTACAAAAGAACGTGGAAGGATCTCGGCATTTGCAAGAGGTGCTAAAAAAGCAACCAGCCAGTATGCGGCAGCCTGTCAGCCATTTACGTTTGGAGAGTTTTCTTTATATGAGGGAAAAAATTCTTTTAATCTGATGTGGGCAGGGGTTGAGAATTATTTTGATACTCTGAAAAAAGACCTGGATCTCATTTATTATGCGAGTTATTTTTGTGAACTTGCATCCTACCTGACAAGGGAGAATAACGATGAGTTAGAGATCTTAAAATTACTCTATCAGACACTGCGTGCATTAGAAAAAAAGACGATTGATATTGAATTGGTCCGCTGTATTTATGAGATTAAGATTCTTGCATTATATGGAATCGGAATCGAAGCATCCAGATGTGTAAAATGTGGGAGCAGGGAAGATCTGATCTGGTTTGATGCAAGAGAAAGCGGAGTGGTATGTAACAAATGTGAACATGGGAAAGTGAAAGTAAGTCCTGCAACATTATATACACTTCAGTACATTCTTTACAGTTCGATCGAGAAGCTTTATACCTTTAAAGTCAGTGCGGATGTTTTATGGGAATTAAAAAAGATCATTCGCGAATATATGCGTTATCATGTGAATCATGAATTTAAATCTTTGTTATTTTTATAAGATCAGATTTTAACGAAAAAGAGTGAATAAAAAAAGAGCCGGTCATCCGGCTCTTTTTATGTCTGAGATATGTAATCTATTTGCATAAAATGCGAAGAACTTTAACAAATTTTTCTTTGTCGTCTGTAGAGAATTTTTCCAATAGACGAAGAATTTCTTTGTTCAGTACATCATCTTTTTCACCATTTTCATCTGATTCTGGACGAAGAAGATAATCAATAGATACATTCAGAAGTTTTGCGTAATAAGATAGTACACGAAGGTTCATCTTTACGCGGTCATTTTCAATGTTGCTGATGAATGCAACTGTTACATCGAGTGCATCAGCGATCTGTTCTTGAGTGTACCCTGCCTGCTTACGCAGAGTTTTCATTCTTTTACCAACATTGGTATAGTCAATTTGATACATGGTTATAAATTCCCTTTCTTCATATCTCATATAGTAATAACATTAAGTATTATAATATAAAAAATTATAAAAAGTAATATTCATTCAGTATATTTGATATATTTTCAAGTGTGAAGCTT
>OCAV01001244.1_pt1 | contig 17404 bp, 19 predicted proteins | sample 1538331 | NCBI WGS metagenome assembly OCAV01 (sample SAMEA2580297, study PRJEB22360) | human gut metagenome | biome: human gut; feature: human-associated habitat; material: faeces | place: Denmark | collected 2008/2010
CGGAAGCGTCCCAGGGCCTCGCTGGGCCTGGGCATGGCCGTGGGCGATGTGTCCGTATCGCTCGGCACTTCCGGCGTGGCCGCGGCCATCGCTGAAAACCCGGTGTACGACCTGACCGGTGCCATTTCCGGCTTTGCCGACTGCACCGGCCACTATCTGCCGCTCGCCTGCACAATCAACGGTTCGCGCATTCTGGACGCCGGTCGCGCCGCCCTAGGCGTGGACTACGACGAACTGGCCGAACTGGCGTTCAAGGCCGAGCCGGGTGCCGGCGGCATCACCCTGGTGCCGTACTTCGACGGCGAGCGTACGCCGAACCGTCCGGACGCCACCGCCTCGCTGACTGGCCTGACCCTGCACAACACCACCAAGGAGAATCTGGCTCGTGCGTTCGTCGAAGGCCTGCTGTGTTCCCAGCGCGACTGCCTCGAGCTGATTCGTTTGCTGGGTGCCGAGATCAACCGCATCCTGCTCATTGGCGGTGGCGCGAAGTCCGTGGCCATCCGCACGCTGGCCCCCTCAATCCTCGGCATGGACGTGACCCGTCCGGCCACCGACGAATATGTGGCCATCGGCGCCGCCCGTCAGGCCGCCTGGGTGCTGTCCGGCGAGGCCGAACCGCTGACCTGGCAACTCACCATCGAGGGCGTGGAGACCGGCGAGCCCACCGAAGCCGTGTACGAGGCATACGCCAAGGCGCGCGGCTGATACGCTGCCAGCACAATCCATGAGATAACAACTGAATAACGATTCCTGATGAATGCCGCCATGGCAAGCATCGCGAAGAGCCGCTGTTATACCGCGCTCCTCGCTGAAGCACACATGGCGGCATTTTTCGTTTCCCACGCAATCCACAAATACGGCTATAATCAAGTCGTTTGAACAAGTCTGGAGATTCTTCTATGAACGACCGCTCCCGTATGATGCTGTACGCCCTGACCGCCGTCGCATGCGTGATTTGGATATGGCAATCCGCCAAAGAAGCAATGGCCGATGGCACGATGATCAGCACCTCAAACATCATCTTTTTGGTATGCATCGGCATTGCCGCCGTCTACTGCGCCGCCAACGCATTGATATTGTGGTGGCGTCAACCCAGCAAGGAGGATGCGGAGAACGATGACGCCGCGGATACGCCTGACGGTACCGATACCGACACCGCAGATGCCGAGGGATCCGAGGACGACACCGATGACGATGTCGAAACCGACGTCGCAACCACGGATGCCGATGCATCACCAACCACTAATCGCCAGTAACCATCGTTATCGTTCGCCCGAATCAAGCGAATCATCCCACTTCAGCAAAGGAACATTATGGAAGTAACAACCGTGTCAACCGTGATCAGCGTGGTGCTGGGCGTCATATGCGCGCCTTGCGGCCTGTTTCTGGGGCTCGTTCCCATGAAGGCCGACCTGGTGACCGCCAAGCAGTCAAAGGCCTCGCAGATGGTGAGCTTCATCGTTGCCATAGTGTTCATCGGCTTGCTGGTCGCAGGCCATGATCTGGAGACCTGGGCCATGGTAATCGGTCTGGTCATCGGCTTCGCCGTTGCCAAGATTCCCGCGCTGCATGCCTGGGCTTTGCACAAGTGGCCGTTCTTCGAGCCCAAGAAAGCGGCTCCCGCTCCCAAGCGCGTCAAGAAAGCCAAGAAGAAGTAAGCTCTGGCCTTACCTATTCGCTGAAAGCGGGATATCGACATCGGTATCCCGTTTTTCATTGGCCGTACATATCCGCTGAGGCACATCGCCGAATCATATTGTCGAAATACACCCCAAGTCAGGGCTGATTTCGCGAAGAACGTACACCGGGATCCATCCATCGCGACAAACGGAAAAGGGACGCTGCGTGCAACAGCGTCCCTTTCGGAGGAGGAATGGAACTCAGGTCCATCCCCGTGGCCACCGGGCGGGCCCGGAGGCCAGGTTTAGCTCAGCCTTTCTTTTTCTTGGAGAGCAGGTCGTAGGCGACGGCGGCGATGACGACGAGGCCCTTGATGGTCTTGACCCAGGCGGCGTCCACGCCCATGATGGACAGGCCCTGGTTGAGCACGCCCATGATCAGGGCGCCGACCATGGCGCCGGGGATGGTGCCGATGCCGCCGGTGACGGCCGTGCCGCCGATGAAGCAGGCCGCGATGGCGTCCATCTCGAACTCATGCCGGGCCTGTCTCGTTAAGTGTGTAACTGGCGTTTTCATTGTTGTGTTCCCTCGCTTGGCCAGCGGTCGGCGAAGGTGATGGCAAAGGCGTTGAGCACGGGCTTCCAGCGCGCGCTCCATCGTATCCGTCCCTTGCCGGTGGGGTCCAGCGAGCGGACGGTCAGGTACATGCACTTGAGCGCGGCCTGCTCGTCGGGGAAGTGGCCGCGGGCGCGGATGGAGCGCTTGAATCTCGCGTTGAGCGATTCGATGGCGTTGGTCGTGCAGATCACGCGCCGGATCTCCACGTCATAGTCCAGGAACGGTATGAACCGTTCCCACGCGTCCATCCACAGCCTGCGGATCGCGGGATATCTCGCCTCCCACTTGTCCAGCATCGCGTCGCGGGCCGCCGCCGCGGCGGCGGCGCGGTGTAGATGGGTTTGACATCGCGTTTGATGGCGTCCCAGTCCTTCTTCGACGCGTAGCGGAACGTGTTGCGCAGCAGATGCACCACGCAGGTCTGCACGATGGCCAGAGGCCATACCGCGCCCACCGCGTCGGGCAGGCCTTTGAGCCCGTCGCAGATCAGGAAGAACACATCGTCCACGCCCCGGTTCTTCAGCTCGGTGAGCACCGACAGCCAATAGCGTGCGCCCTCCGCGGCGGGCGACGCCCAGATGCCCAGCACGTCGCGGCCGCCCTCCAGATCCACGCCAACGGCCACGTAGAACGCGCGGTTGGCGACCTGCCCGTCGCGCACCTTGACGACGGTCGCGTCGATGAACACGGCCGCGTACACACGATCCAGGGGACGCGAGCACCATTCGTCCTTCTCGGCCACGACCCGCTCGGTGATGCGACTGACGGTCTCCCTGGACACGTCCGCCCCGTAGATCTCCTGGAAGTGGGCGCTGATCTCGCCGGTGGTCAGGCCCCTGGCATACAGGGACAGCACCACCTCGTCCACCCCGGGCAGCCGCCGCTGCCGTTTCCTGACGACGACCGGCTCGAGCCATCGCGGTCTCGCGGCACCTCGATCCCGACCGGACCTACCGAATCGGTGACCACGGTCTTGGCGGTGGTGCCGTTGCGCGTGTTCGCGGCCCTGCCGTCCTTGGATTTCTTGTGCTTGGCGCGGCCCAGGTGCTCGGTCATCTCCTCGTCCAGGGCCGTCTCCAGCACGCTTTTGGTGAACTGTTTGAGCAGTCCGTCGGGCCCTGTCAGGTCCAGTCCTTTTTCCTTGGCCATGCGCACGAATGTGAGCGCCGCCTCCCGCTCGGCGTTGCGTTTTTCCGCGTCCGGCTTCTTCGTCGGTGTCATGTTTCCCCTTGTCCCAGCAGACATCGTCCACCAGCCTTTCCGACCGGCCACACGACCGGCCAGTTAAGGCCAGTTACACACTTCGAGAGACAGTCCCGTTTTCAGCGGAAGGAGAGAAAGGAGAAAGAAGGAATGGAAAGGTGCCATGCGGGCATAACACAACACCGCACATGGCGAAACTATCGAATCAGCCCATCGGGCGCACTGGCATCATAATTGATGTGTACACGCCCGATGGAGCGAATTCAATCGGTCAGACCGATGGTCACTCGACCTCAGCCAGGGCATCAATGATGTAGTTGTTGATGGTGGCCTTGACGGACTCGAGGTGATCGGACTTGGTGGCGGCGATGAGCTCGGACTGCGGCTTGTCGAGGCTGTAGGCTTCGAGGTCGGCCAAGGTGACGTTGCCCTCGTCGATGTCCTTGCCGATGCCGGAGTCGTAGGAGCTGTAGCGCTCGGCCTGAAGATTCTGGATGAAGCCGTCCTGGTTCATCTTGTCGGCAACCAGCAGGCCGGCGGCGTAGGCATCCATGCCGGCGATGTGGGAGCGGAACAGGTCCTCCTCGTAGAAGGAGGTACGGCGCGGCTTGGCGTCGAAGTTCAGACCACCGTGAGGTCCGATGGAGCCGGCCTGCAGGACTTCCCACATGACGGCGACGGTCTCGTACAGATCGGTCGGGAACTCGTCCATATCCCAGCCGATGAGCTTGTCGCCCTGGTTGGCGTCGAGGGAACCGAGGAAGCCGGACTCGCGGGCCACGCGGATCTCGTGCTGGTAGGTGTGGCCGGCCAGGTTGGCGTGGTTGCCTTCCAAGTTCAGCTTGAAGACGTCGGTCAGGTCGTGGTTGCGCAGGAACTCGATGGCGGTGGCGGCATCGAAGTCGTACTGGTGCAGCGTCGGCTCCTTCGGCTTCGGCTCGATCAGGAACTGGGCCTCAAAGCCGATTTCCTTGGCGTAATCTGCGCACATGTGGAAGAACTTGGCGATGTGGTCGGTCTCGCGCTTCATCTCGGTGTTCCACAGGTTCTCGTAGCCTTCGCGGCCGCCCCAGAACACGTAGTTCTCGGCGCCCAGGCGCTTGCCGATCTCCAGGCTCTTCTTGAGCTGGCCGCCGGCGTAGGCGTAGATGTCGGCGAACGGGGAGGTGGCGGCGCCGGACACGAAGCGCGGGTTGGTGAACAGGGAGGAGGTGTTCCACAGCAGCTTGACACCGGTGGACTTCATATTCTCGTCGATCTTGTCAACGACCTTGTCGAGGTTGGCGTTGGTCTCGCGCAGGGTGTCGCCTTCGGGGGCGATGTCACGATCGTGGAAGCAGAAGTACTCGACGCCCAGCTTCTGGAACAGCTCGAAGGCGTAGTCGACCTTGGCCAGAGCCTGGTCCATCGGATCGGTGTACTTGTAGTACGGGCGGTGCGCGGTGCCGGTGCCGAACGGATCAACCAGTTCCTGGTTGAAGGTGTGCCACCAAGCAACGCCGAAGCGCAGCCAATCCTTCATCTTCTTGCCGGCAACGACCTTGTCGGCATCGTAGTAATGGAAGGCGAAGTCTTCCTTCGGTCCTTTGGCGCGGCCGACGTACTCGATCTTGTCAACATCCCACAGACCCATTTGGGCGCTCCTTTGCAGTAGGCGATATTACGGATTGCAGGACCAATAATAAAACGAACGAACTAAGTTTGTCAAATGATTGAATTAATACGCCGCGTCTCAGCGTGTTGCTAGTCATTGCAATGGTTTTCGAATGCAGTCAAGGCACAAGATAGTATGGGCAAGCCAAGAAAACGAGGCTCGATAATTGACGTCACGCAATTCCTCGCCGGCCACCGCTGAGGCCGGCTCCACCACCCCGCCAACTCCAACAGCACCACCCCCGCCAACACCACCGCCATGGTCATCACCCTGATGATCGGCTCGTTTGTGGCCATCCTCAACCAAACGCTGATGATCTCCGCCCTGCCCACGTTGATGCACGAGTTCGACGTGCCCAGCAGCACCGTGCAATGGCTGACCACCGGATTCATGCTTACCAACGGCATCATGATCCCGATCACCGCGTTCCTCATCGAGACCTTCACCACCCGCCAGCTGTTCCTGTACGCGATGGGCATATTTGCAGAATGATCTTGGCGTTAATGCACTGGTGTCCGGTCTGGTGATGATGCCGAGCGGCATCGCCATGGGCATCCTGAACCCGGTGGCAGGCAAGATGTATGACCGTATCGGTGGCCGGCCGCTCGCCTTACTGGGCTTCGCGATCATGACGTCTGCGGCTGTGCTGCTGGTCACCATCATGAACACGCACACCGCGGCGGCCATGCGCACCGGAGTGCCGGAAGCGGCGGCATCGGCCATTGGCGTGCGGGCTTCGTTCCGCACGGTCGCCATTGTGTGCGCGGTCTGTTTGGTTGCGTCACTCTTCATTCGTGATCGCGGCCGCCGACTTGGACAGCAGCGTTAGGCGAATCCTTCACCGATTGCTGGCCTTCTTGATCAGCGCGTCCAAAGTACCGGCTTGGCGCGCGGCTTCCACATCTTCCCAGTCGAGACCGGTGTCTTTGGCCCTCCCGTAGAAAAACCGCACCAGACCGGCAAAGTCCGGTTTATATCCGGTTTCCCGGAATGAACGGGCCAGCGAATCACCGATTTGCGGGTCATCAGGCCTTCGTGCCTCATAGATCGGGATGGAACAGGATCGCCACACGCCTCTCACATGTGCGATGCGATTGACGATCATGCCGCCGTGCGCACCATCGTATTGCGAGGCGGCATGTACGTCCGCCACCTCGTAGACACCACCATGAATGATGTCCTCAACTGTCAGACGACCTTTGACCGCGCTGGCATCGCGAATCCAGAACATCGAAGCGAAATTGGTGTCATCAAGTTCGCGAAAATCACGTATCTCGCGTGTGCCGATACGTTCGTCCTTGTCATACATGAATTCGGCCAAGGCTAGGAATGGCGAGATACCTGCGCCCGGACCGTACTGCAATTCGATACGTAAATCTTCGGATTCATTGCCGGTCAGTCCAATACCGCTGACGGCGCAGTCATAGGCAAACCAATCCCAGAACCACCATTCGATCCTTTGCAGCACCTGCTTCGGATACTTTTTGCATGGGTTCAGATTCACTTCGCGATAATATATGCGTCTCGCTTCGGCATAGACGGCGAGATTGCAGCGTTTGAACATCTCGGCTACGTCTTTGGTGTCCAGCATTGCTGGCAAACCGGCATTTTCGGCAGTAGTAGTGATTGCGGTGCTCATGGTGTTTCCCCTTCATGTGATGTGGACGGCGGGCTACGTTGCCCGCCGTGAGGCACACTGTATGACGTTCGTGCGGTGGCTCGCAAGCCCACATGGCGAGATGGTGGATAAGTGGAAAACCCAATGATTCCAAGGGGTATGGAATGTGCATAACAGTGGCTACCGTCGGTGGATAACCGCACTTTCTTGCAGGTTATCCACTGATCGCGCAGCTGTTATCCACCGTCTCTGGGTTATCCACATCGTCTCTGGCGTGTCGCCCACTGTCAGCAGTCGATTTCTGCTTCGTTTGGCGTGTATAAGTGCACGGTGAAGTGTATAACTCCGCGCATTAGGCATATTTGCTACTGAGAAAGGTCCCGAAATCGCCTTCGAACGCATAGCTACACTCAGCAGATGTATTCAGCATGGCAATAGACCCACTTAGGCACCGGCGGATGATTTTCCCTCGCTTATAGAGTCGGCAAAGGCCCAACACCTGTCCCAACGCCGACGCTACTGCACTGGCAGCGTCGGCAGAGGACCACAACTTGGCACAGCAACGACGCTAAAACCGCCCAGCATCGTTACACGTCCAAGTTTTGGCCGCTAACGACGCTTAATGAACGCTTAGCGTCGGCAGCAGGTCACGCACTGGTTCTCCACCGACGGTAACGCTCCTTAGCGAAGCCAGCCCGCCACTCTTTGGCACATCACCGACGCTGAGAGAACCTCCAGCGAAGCCAACCAGCCAACCGCTGGCAACATGACACCACCCACACCCCTCAGCGAAGCCAACCGGCCAGCGCATGGCACCCCAACACCGCTGAGAACACCCACCCCACCAGTGCACATAAAAAAAACTGGTCATAGCGGTTGCGATGTAATTGCATCGTAATCGCGATGACCAGCCTCGGGGGTGGGCTGCAACGAGCACCGAATGAATCAGATGATGATGCCGTTGCAGTGATCGACTTCGTGTTGGATGATCTGCGCGGTCCAGCCGGTGAAGGTGGCGTGGCGGGCGCGGAACCGACGGTCCTCGTAGTTGACCTCGATACGGCGGCAGCGCAGTGTGCGGCGTTCACCGGTCAGCGACAAACAGCCTTCCTGGGTGTCGAAGGCACCATCCGAAGCGGTGATCACGGGGTTGAGCATCACCGTGATACGGCCACCGAGATCTTCGTCCACGAAGACGATGATGCGCTTGCTCACGCCGATCATGTTGGCGGCCATGCCCACGCACCGTGAACGGTTGGCCTCCAACGTATCCACGAGGTCCTGAATAGTTGCCTCGTCGCCGGGCCCAGCCGCTTCAGACGGCGTGCGCAAAAACGACCGCGAAGTCATAATAGGGCGTTGCATGTTGGAATCACGCTTCTTCGTGCCAGTGGGGGTTCTGGCCGAAGGTGTGGCCTTCGGGGTTGTCCATCGCGGCGATATCGGCCATGTCCTGATCATCGAGCTCAAAAGCGGTCAGGTCAAGGTTCTGGCGCTGGCGTTCCGGGTTCAGGGACTTCGGGATGGCCACGTCGCCGTATTGGAGGTGCCAGCGCAAAATGGCCTGGACCACAGAAATACCGTGCTTGGCGGCGATGCGCTTCAGATCCGGATCGCGCAGCATCTGGTTGGCCCGGCCCAGCGGGCTCCATGCCTCGGTGATGATGCCGTGCGCATTGTCGTAGGCCAGCTGTTCGCGCTGCTGGAAGTACGGGTGCAGCTCGACCTGGTTGACGGCCGGCGTCACACCTGTATCGCGAATGAGCAGGTCGATGTGGCCGGGCAGGAAGTTGCTGACGCCAATGTGCTTGACCAAGCCGCGTTCGCGAGCTTCGACCAGCGCTTCCCATGCCTCGACGAACTGGCCTTGGCTTGGGTTCGGCCAGTGAATCAGATAGAGATCGATGTAGTCGAGGCCCATACGGCACACGCTCTCCTCAATGGTGAGCAGAGCCTCGTCGTGAGCATGGTGGCGGCCGGGCAGCTTGGACGTGACGATGATGTCTTCGCGCGGCACGCCGGATTCGCGGATGGCGCGACCCACCACACCTTCGTTCTCATAGTTGAACGCGGAGTCGATGAGGCGGTAACCCTGATGGATGGCGGACTTGATGGCGTCCACACCGGCTAGGCCGTTGACCTTGTACGTACCGAAGCCGGTGGCGGGCAGTTCGAGGCCGTCACTGGCCTTGCGGATCGGAGTGACTGGTGGTTCATCAAGCATGATAGTTCCCCTGCTTCTCCTGTGATGGAATATCGGTTCCATCATAAAGCCAACCAATCCGCTGCGGGCGTACTATTTGACTTCTCTCAATTCCGGCGGTCGGCGAGTGGAGAATCGGAACATGAGCGCGGCGAGAATCACGCCAAGCACGGCCATGCCGGTGAACACCATCATGCTGCGCGGGAACGCGGCCGTATACGAACCGGCCGCGTCCGCCCCATCGTTCGCGGCGATGGCCACCACCCACACATTGCCGGACAGCGCAACGAACACCACATCCATAATCATGGTGCCGGCGAAGCCGCTAAGGATGAACTTGGGCGGGAAGTGGTTCTTCAGCATGCCGCCGAATACCGGGCCGATGGCCGGTGCGGCACAGGTGGCCAGGCCGACTATGCCGAGCATCGCGCCACGCTGTTCAAGTGGCGCCCTCTCCAGAATGATGTTGGTGATAAGCGGCAGGGAGATGCCGGTACCGAGCGACATGACCAGTCGGGCGGCGAGCAGCATCGGGAAGTTGACCGCGAGCGCGCCCAGTAATGTGCCGGCGGTGAAAATCACGATGGCCATGATGAACAGTGTTTTGGTGGCGAATTTGCGCACCATGAACGGCGAGCTCGGAATCGACACCGACAGCAAGAGCGGATAACCGGTGACAAGCCACTGCACCACCGAGGCGCCGATGGAGAACTCCTCCATCGGCGTGGAGTAGGCGATGTTCAGTGACGTTTCCGATAGGATGCCGAGGAAGGTCAGGATCGCGAGCGAGACGACCGCGATGACGAGTTTGTTGGAGACCGGTTGCTTGCCGCCGTTAGGCAGCTGTGTTGCGGAATGAGTCACGATCTTGTTCTCTCCTCCATTCATTCAGATATTCTGACTACGACGTTGGAAGTCTTCCTGCATGAGTCGCAGAGCCTCGGTCAAGGTGCGTACCGTGGTTTCGCACTGGTCCGAGGTCAATCCGCCCAGCAGTTGGCTCAAATGCGCGTGATATTCCTCCACATAGATGCGGCGGATATCCAAGCCGCGTTCGGTGAGCGTGAGCGTCACCGCACGCCGATCGGCGGCATCGGCGTGTTTGACGACGAGTCCGAGGTCGGCCATTTCGCCGACGAGCTTGGTGATGCTCGGCGTAGTGACGCCGAGGAATGCGCTGACGTCGCCCACGCGCGCGGTGCCGGTATCTTGCCCATTCGGTTCGTTGATATGCCAGACGGCGTCGATCACGTGGACATAGCGCGGTTTCATACCTTTCGGCAATGCCGGCATCAGTTCGGTGATGGTCTTGGCCTTCCAGCAGACATCCAGGAGGCTCCGCACCTCATTCACCGGAAGCAAGCCGGTCTTGGTATCGGTTCGGGAATCGCACATCGCTGGCCCAACCTCCAATTAGTTACCAATAGTCATTACCATAAGTAACTATATGCAGGCTCTAGACATACCCAACGACCTGCGCGCCCGTGTCGAGTTCCGTTTCGACATAAAAAAGCCAGGGAATCCCTGGCTTGCAATGCGCATATCGCTGCAGATTTGCCGGGACCTATATGTCCCCGGCAACAACAGCCGTATATACGCTACCGATCAGTGCTGCCCTCATCATCCTTGGCACCTGCCGTGGCGGCCTCAGTCTCCTTGGCGTTCCACCCGGCGACGGCATTCCAACCACTCCATCCGATGACCACTAGCAAGCACAGCGAGAAGACAATAGTGGCCCAATTGAACAGCGAGCCATCGTTATTGGCCTCGACCAGTGACTGCCAGAGCCAGATAACGCAGGCCAAGCAGGTCAATGCATACATACGGGAGGTGGAGCGCGCGGTGAGTTTCATGGCGGAAAAAGTCCTTTGATTACAAGAATGACGGCAGATAACAGTGTGGGATCCGCACCAGCGGCACCGGCACGAATCCCACATCGAGGAGGAGAAAGGGGAAGGTCAGCTCTTCTTGCGCTTGGACATGATGTCCACGGCGACGGCCAGCAGGAGCACGAGGCCCTTGATGGTCTTCACCACGGCGGTGTCAACACCCATGATCGACAGACCCTGGTTGATAACACCCATCACGAATGCACCGATCACAGCGCCCGGGATGGTACCAATACCACCGGTAACGGCCGTGCCACCGATGAAGCAGGCGGCGATGGCGTCCATCTCGAACTCCATACCGGCCTGAGCAGTTGCGGAAGCCAGACGGGAGAGCATGCAGACAGCGGCCACTGCGGACAGGAAGCCCATGTGGACGAACAGCAGGAAGTCCACGCGGCGGGTGTTGATACCGGAGAGGATGGCGGCCTTGCGGTTGCCACCAACGGCGTACACGTGGCGACCGAACACGGTCTTGGTCAGGATGAAGTTGTAGATGAAGACCAGCACACCGACGATCACCAGCATGATCGGGGTACCACCCTGATCAGCGTTACCGGAGGAAGCCAGCAGGTAGGTGACGAAGGCGATGACGACCGCGGCAAGCACAATTTTGAGGACGGTCAGGCTCATCGGCTCGGGCACCAGGCCGACCTTGGCCACACGGGCGCGCTTGCGCAGCTGGCTCCAGGCAAAGCCGACGATGCACAGGATGCCGAGCACAATGGTCAGACCATCGAACGGACCCCACCAGCCAAGGATGTTGGGCAGGTAGTTACGGGCAATGCCACGGAATTCGAGGGAGGTAATCGGCACGGATTCGCCGACGATCACGGTGGCGAGACCACGGAAGATCAACATGCCGGCCAGAGTGGTAATGAAGCCCGGGATGCCGATGACGGCGACCCAGAAGCCCTGCCAGACGCCGACGATCAGGCCGACGACCAGAGCGATGACGATGGCGAGCATCCAGTTGACTCCGGCGCGTTCCATCAGCAGTGCACACACACCACCGATGAAGGCTACCAAGGAACCAACCGAAAGGTCGATGTGGGTGGCGATGATGACCATCACCATACCAATGGCCAGGATGATCACGTAAGCGTTCTGCTGAATCAGGGACACGAAGGAGTTCGGCTTCAGCAGCACGCCTCCGGTCAGGACCTCGAAGGCCACGACGATGACCAGCAGTGCGCCGACAATACCGTATTGACGGGCATTGTTGGCAACCGTGGCCAGCAGGCCGGTCTTTTCTTCTTTCTTTGCAGGTGTTGCAGTTGCGGCGCTCATCAGGCTGCCACCTCCCTTTCCTTGGTCATACCCTTCATCAGGTATTCCTGGGTAAATCCATTCTTCTCAACATTGTCGGTGACGACACCGTAGGACACCGTGTAAATGCGGTCACAGATACCGATGAGCTCGGGCAGCTCGGAGGAAATCACGATGACGGCCTTGCCTGCATCGGCAAGCTTATCGATGATTTCGTAGATCTCATACTTGGCGCCGACGTCGATGCCTCGGGTCGGCTCATCGAGGATGAGGATGTCCGGCTGCGAGATAACCCACTTGGCGAGCAGCACTTTCTGCTGGTTACCACCGGAGAGGGTGGAGACATTCACATCGATGTCATGGCACTTGATGTTGAAGTCCTTGCGGTACTGTTCAACTTCCTTGCGCTCAAGGTTGTCGTCCACAACCCCGCCCTTGCTGATCTTGGTCAGGGAGGCCAGGGACGCGTTCTCTCGGATGTTCTGCAGCAGGTTCAGACCGTTGCCCTTACGATCCTCGGTGGCGTAGGCGAGACCTGCGTCAATCGCGGACTGCACGTTGGGCATCTTGACTTCCTTGCCCTTGACGAACACCTTGCCGGAGATGTTGGAACCGTAAGAGTGGCCGAAGATGGACATGGCCATCTCGGTACGACCCGCACCCATCAGACCCGCCAGACCGACGATCTCGCCGGCATGCACGTTGATGTTCGCATGGTCTACGATCACGCGCTCCGCGTCGAGCGGATGATGCACGGTCCAATCCTCGACACGCAGGTATTCCTCGCCCGGGGTATTGGAGGGGTGGTTCGGGTACAGGTTGTGCAGCGGACGACCCACCATCTTGCGGATGAGTTCTTCCTGGTCGAGCGGCGTCTCCGGCGTCACGTACATCACACCGACGGTCGAACCGTCTCGAATGATGGTGACATTGTCGGCGATGGCGGCGACCTCGTTGAGTTTATGAGTGATGATGATGCTGGTCACGCCCTGCTCGTCACGTAGCTGACGAACCAGGTCAAGCAGGTGGGCGGAATCCTCATCGTTCAGTGCAGCGGTCGGCTCATCGAGGATGAGCAGCTTCACGTCCTTGGACAATGCCTTGGCGATTTCGACGAGCTGCTGCTTGCCGACGCCGATGTCCATAACCTTGGTATCCGGGTCTTCGGGAAGTCCCACACGATCGAGCAGCTTCTTCGCCTCGGCACGGGTCTTGTCCCAGTCGATTACGCCACCCTTGGCCTGCTCGTTGCCGATGAAGATGTTCTCCGCAATGGACAGGAACGGGCTCAACGCCAGTTCCTGATGAATGATTACGATGCCGTCGGCCTCGGAATCATTAATAGTATGGTATTTGCATTCCTTGCCATCAAAGGTGATTTTGCCGGAATAGCTACCGTATGGGTACACACCCGAAAGCACGTTCATCAGGGTCGATTTACCTGCACCGTTCTCGCCGCAGATGGCGTGGATCTCGCCGCGATCGACGGAAAGATTCACATCGGTGAGGGCTTTGACCGGACCGAACGTCTTCGTGATGTTTTCCATCGTCAAGATGGTGTCATTTGATGACATGTCACCACTCCTCGTCACAGTTCTGTGTTCATGGACATGCGGCGCATATCGGCTATGCGCCGCATGTCATTGTGTTTGTTTACGGATTGCCTGATGAGGACTACTTAGTCAGCTCGTCGAAGCGATCCTGGGTGATGTAGTTGGCCGTGACCAGATCCTGGAGGTTGTCCTTGGTGATGTTCTGGGGGTCAAGCAGCTTGGACGGGACGTCGATGTTGTTGTTGTTGAACTTGCCGTTCAGGCCGGAGACTTCCTTGCCCTCGGCGATCTCGACGACCATGTCGTACACGGCGTCAGCCAGCTTGTTCACGTCCTTGAACACGGTCTCGCCCTGCTTATCCTTGGCGATGTTGGCAACTGCGATCTCCATGGCGTCCTGACCGGTGATATACGGCCAGGAGTCGGTGCCCGGCTTCATGTCGGGACGCTTGGATTCGATGGCGTTGATCACACCCTGGGCGATGCCGTCGTACGGAGTGAGGACCGCGTCGAGCTTCTCGCCGTGGGCGTAGGTGGAGTCAAGGATGGATTCCATGTCCTTCTGCGCCTGCTCGGTCTTCCAGCTCATCACGGAGATCTTCTGCCAATCCTCAACGGTGAAGTCCTTGGTCACGCCACCCTGACCGTGCTGGGACGGGGAGACGAGCACGCCCTTCTCGAAGTACGGCTGCAGCAGATCCCAAGCGCCCTTGAAGAAGTACTTGGCGTTGTTGTCATCCGGGGAACCGGTGAACAGCTCGATATTGAACGGGCCGGTGGCGCCATCCTTAAGCTTGAGCTGGTCAATGAGCCACGTGGCCTCGAGCACGCCGACCTGCTCCAGCTGGAAGGTGGCGTAGTAGTCGACGGCGTCGGTGTTCATGATCAGTCGATCGTAGGCGATGACCTTGGCGCCTGCATCGCGGGCCTTCTCAACGGCGGGGCCCACTGCGGTGCCATCCTTGGAGGCGACCACGACGATCTTGGCGTCGTTGTTGACCATGTTCTCGATGTCAGCGTTCTGCTGGGCCGGCTTATCGTCGGCGAAAGACAGGATGACCTTGTATCCGGCCTTCTCCAGCTTGGCCTTCAGGTTGTTGCCGTCCTTGTTCCAACGCTCTTCGGACTTGGTCGGCATCGAAATGCCGATAGTGGCACCCTTTTCGATCTTGGCATCACCGCCAGTTGCCTGGCCGCTACGGCTGGCACCACAGGCCGCGAGGCCCGCGCACATGGCAACGCCTGCCACCACGGCGACGATCTTCTTAGTGAACTTCATTTGCTCTCCTTCATCTTCGAGGGGATGGCGAACCCTCCTTGGTCGCCCGAACCTGAGAATAACCTCAGGTTCATCTCATAGAATACCGTATTAAGTTAAGTTGTCAAACTCAAGAAAGCGAATTTCCTGTCGTTTGCGTTCGACCAATGAACGCAATGGCGATTTTTTCGCGCATCACAAGGCGACACGCCGAAAAATCCACGCTCTGCGCCTCGCTGTGCCTCATGCCGGTAACGACTACACTGGATTCTTATGGCAACAAGGCTTTTCGGTTCGCAGACCTCGCTTCGCGAGGCAAACCGCGCCAACTTGCTGGCCAGCATCCACAAGTTCGGCGCCATGACACAGGTCGAACTCGCAGAGGTGACAGGACTGTCCACTGCGACCGTGTCCACGCTCGTCCATCAGCTCGTCGACGAAGACCAGCTGGAGACCAAAAGCACCGTTCGCAACGGTCGCAGAGCCACTCTGGTGACCCTTGCACGGCATCAGGGCCTCGGCGTCGGGCTTTGGATCGCGCGACGTCATCTTACGCTTTCTATCGTTGACTTCTCGAAGTCAATCATCGCTGAGCACACGCTCCCCCTGCCGTTGGGCCACAAGGCGGACACAACGCTGGAACGCGCCATGCTGCTCATCAATGAGACCCTGAGCAGCATCGACGCCGAAGCCAGCGAGCTGGTCGGCATCGGCGTGGCCGTGGCCGCACCGGTGGCCACCAGCGACCACACCATAGCGATTCCCGGCATTCTGCCCGGATGGGACGGCGTCGATATCACGTCCCCGTTGCGCACGGCGTTCAACGTTCCCGTATACGTCGATAATGACGCGAATTTCGCGGCATACGGCGAATCCCGTATGGGCGTGGCGGCAGGCAAACGCAATTTCGTATATATCTCAGCCAGCGACGGGGTTGGCGCAGGCATCGTCATCAACGGCGAAATCATGCATGGCGTGACCGGCCTGGCCGGTGAAATCGGCCATATCCAGGTCGACCCGCTGGGTGCCATCTGTTCGTGCGGCAACCGCGGCTGCCTTGACACCGTCGTGGCGGAAAACAGGCTGGTGCAGTTGCTCAGCGTCACACACGGCAATATGACGCTGGATGATCTGGTGTCCTTTGCCAACGAAGGCGACCCCGGTTGCCGTCGCATCATCGCCGACGCGGCCGTGCGTATCGGTCAGGTGGCGGCTGATCTGTGCATCAGCGTGGATCCGGAGGTCATTGTGCTCGGCGGCAAGCTGGCCATGACCGGCGACGTATTCATCCAACCGTTCAATGAAGCGTTGCAGCGCATGCTGTTCCCTGATGCCGTGGCACCCATCGATGTACTCGTGTCATCCCACCCGGACGACAATTGCGCGCTAGGCGGCGCATTATGCGCCATCGAGTTCTCGGTTCGCAATGACGTCAGCCAGTGACCGGTACCAGGAGAAGAGTGATAAGAAGGAACACACCATGAGGAATTCGAGCACACCTCCTCTGCTGCGGCTGGAGGACATCTGTGTGAAGTTCGGCTTCGTCGAGGCGTTGAAATCGGTGAATCTGTCCATCCAGCGCCAGGAGGTCATCGCCATCGTGGGCGATAACGGCGCAGGAAAGTCCACTCTGATCAAGGTCATCGCGGGATTTCTGCAGCCGGGATTCGGCCATATTTATCTCAACGGCGAACAGGTGACCATTCCCTCGATCAGGGAGGCGGACCGCATGGGCATCGCATCGGTGTTCCAGGGGCAGGAGTTCTGCGACAACCTGGACGTGGCCTCGAACCTGTTCCTCGGCAAGGAGATCAATCAGATTGGCATACGCGATGACGATTCGATGAACTCGCGTGCCCGTTCCGTGCTGAAGACCCTGAGCTCGGCGATTCGGGTCGGCTCCCCTATCGCATCCTTATCCGTCGGCCAGCGCCAGACCGTGGCCATAGCGCGCACGCTGCTCAATGACCCGCAGCTTATTCTGCTGGACGAACCGACCGCCGCACTGTCGGTGATGCAGTCGGCGGAAGTGCTCGCATATATCAAGCGACTGCGCTCCGAAGGCCGGTCCGTGGTGATGGTCTGCCACGATCTGCCGGATGTGTTCGCGGTATCCGACCGCATTGTCGTGATACGTCAGGGGCACGTCACCGGCGTGCATCGAACCGTCGAAACGTCCTATGAGGAGATTATCGCCGAAATCGCCGGCGTGACCACCGAACACGAGTATGAGGAAATCGCCGAGAACCCGAAATTCGATTCCATGGTCAGGCAGCGGAAACTCATCGACCGCACTATCAGCGCGGCAGTGAGCCATGGCACCGGCCATGACTCACCATTAGACTAACGCCCCGTTGCCGGAGCGGCATCGTCAGCGCAGAGCCAGGTTGGCGGCACCGATGAGGCCGGCGTCTTGGCCGGCGGTGGCGGCGACGATCTTGGCATGGCCGCGGTAGGCGCTGCCTTCCAGGAAACGCTGGTAGTTGTAGCGGGCCGGCTCCAGCAGAATGTCGCCGACG
>OCAV01001246.1_pt1 | contig 17395 bp, 10 predicted proteins | sample 1538331 | NCBI WGS metagenome assembly OCAV01 (sample SAMEA2580297, study PRJEB22360) | human gut metagenome | biome: human gut; feature: human-associated habitat; material: faeces | place: Denmark | collected 2008/2010
TTGTCAGTGAGTCCACAATTTCCCCGGGGGGCCCCCAGCCGTGACTGCCGCCCTCTGCGGAGCAGGATTATATGCACTGATTATCAACCCAATAATATCCAGCATACTCATATTCGTCATCTCCTACCAGCGCTATCCGCAACGACTGCGTTTCACGCTGGGGCTGACGGCGCTCCGGAAGATATTCTCCTATTCCGCCTACCAGTTTCTATTCAACGTCATCAACTACTTCAGCCGCAATCTGGACAAATTACTGATTGGCAAATACATGAGTATGTCCGACCTCGGATATTACGAAAAATCCTATCGCCTGATGATGCTTCCCTTGCAAAACATCACCCAGGTCATCACTCCTGTAATGCACCCCATCTTCAGTGATTTCCAAAATGACAAAGCAAAACTAGCCACCTCTTATGAACGTATTCTCCGATTCCTCGCTTTCATCGGATTGCCTCTTAGCGTGCTGCTCTTCTTTACAGCAGAGGAAGTAACGTTGATTATTTTTGGAGTCCAATGGCTGCCCTCCGTACCCGTTTTTCGGCTACTCTCCCTGTCCGTAGGAATTCAGATCATACTCTCCTCGTCCGGTTCCATCTTTCAGGCGGCAGGCGATACACGGAGCTTATTTGTATGCGGAGTGTTCTCGTCTGTGCTCAACGTGACAGGCATACTGCTCGGAATCTTCTATTTCGGAACGCTGACAGCAGTGGCTAGTTGCATTGTGGTGACGTTCTCCATCAACTTTATACAATGTTACTGGCAAATGTACCGGATAACCTTCCGTCGAAGTGCGTGGCCATTCATTCGTCAGCTTATTTCTCCGTTCATCATTAGCATTTTGATAGCATTAGCCCTCATTCCCATGCAGTATGCACTGGAAGGGATGAATATTTTTGTGACAATTATAGCCAAAAGTATCGTTAGTTTTATTATCTTTGGCATTTATATACAAATGACGCATGAGTATGACATTATCGGCAAAGTGCGAAGCATCCTGTGTAAGAGATAATAAAAAGAACAGAATAAACAATATATAGAGATTTGAGCAACCAATGAAAGCCTTATTCCTTATATTCCACGGCTTCGACAAAGCCAACGGAATTAGCAAAAAAATACACTATCAGGTAAAAGCCCTCAAAGAATGTGGGTTAGATGTTCGTTTATGTTATTATGACATAAGCCCTTCCGGTGAACGCCGCTGGATGGCAGACAATGCAGTGATTGCTGAATTGGGACAAGGAGTGTTTGCGAAAATTCGGAAACGGTTGGGCCTAAACTGCATAGCAAACTACGTACTTCGCGAAAATATACATTTTGTCTACATCCGTTCATATCATAATGCAAACCCTTTCACCATAAATATGGTGAAACGTATGAAGAAAAAAGGAGCAAAAGTGGTCATGGAGATACCGACTTTTCCTTACGATCAAGAGTACATCACATGGCCTATGAAATTCAAAAGGCTCACAGATCGTTGTTTTCGTCATCGCCTGGCCTCTTTCCTTAATGGAATAGTCACCTTTTCAAACGCTAAAAATATCTTTGGCGAACGAACAATCCGCATATCTAACGGAATTGATTTTGATGCCATTCCTATGAAGAAACAAATGAATGACACGACACATGAGCTACATTTAATAGGAGTAGCTGAAGTACACTATTGGCATGGATTCGATCGACTTATCCGTGGATTAGCTGAATATTATTGTACGAATCCTGACTACAAAGTTTATTTTCATATCGTGGGACCATTATCCGGCGAACGTGAAAAGCAAGAAATCCTTCCCGTCATTCGTGATAATAAACTAGAATCTTATGTTATCCTCCATGGACCACAGCATGATCAGCAACTTGACGCCATGTTTGAGCAGGCAGATTTTGCTATCGGTAGTTTAGGCCGACACCGCAGTGGTATCACACATATCAAAACTTTAAAAAATCGCGAATATGCTGCACGAGGATTGGCATTTACTTATTCAGAAATCGACGAAGATTTTGATAAGATGCCTTACATTTGGAAAGCACCACCAGATGAATCACCTATTAATATTCAACAGTTAATCAGCTTTCAAAAGTCTCTGACTATGACTCCGCAGAATATTAGAGAATCTATCCGTCCATTGTCCTGGACAGCGCAAATGAAAAAAGTCATCGATGAATTGGACATCAGACCACAGCATACAATACTTGAAAAGTAATCCGATGAATAAAAAAGTAAAAATAGCCTATTGCATCCCCTCGCTCTATTATCCTAGTGGAATGGAACGTGTACTTACACTAAAAGCAAACTATTTTGCAGAACATTTAGGGTATGACATACACATCATATTGACCGATGGAAAAGGAAAAGAACCTTACTATAAATTGTATCCATCCATCACCACCCATCAGCTCGACATCAACTATGACGAATTGTATGGCCTTTCCTTACCGAAACGAATTCACCGATATTGGAGCAAACAGAAATTGTTTAAAAAAAGGCTGGAGACATGCCTCAATGAGATTGAACCGGACATTACCATCTCTCTCTTACGACGTGATATAAACTTCATCAATAAGATGAAAGACAAAAGCATTAAGCTTGGAGAAATCCACTTCAACAAGTCCAATTACCGGGAATTCAGCGACAACTGTCTTCCTGGTATCATTCAGCGTGCCGTCAAGCAATACTGGATGTGGCAACTCATCAGGCAGGTGCGACAACTCAAAAGTTTTGTCGTCCTTAGCCATGAAGATGCTGCCGAATGGACAGAGCTCAATAATGTAACCGTAATCTACAATCCACTCCCGTTTTTGCCGGAACAACAATCGGATAACACCCCCAAACAGGTCATTGCCGTAGGCAGATATGTCCCTCAAAAAGGATTTGACCGTTTAATATCTGCTTGGAGCATTGTCAATAAAAAACACCCGGACTGGATTCTCCGTATCTATGGTGATGGTATGCGGGAACAACTTCAGAACCAAATCTACGAACTAGGAATTAGCCCCAGTTGTATTCTGGAGCATAGCACACCGGATATTGTCGATAAGTACTGTAAAAGTTCTATCTTCGTCCTTTCTTCGCGTTATGAGGGATTTGGCATGGTTATTATAGAAGCAATGGCATGTGGAGTACCTCCCGTCTCATTTACATGCCCCTGCGGACCGCGTGATATCATCAGCGACGGAATAAACGGACTATTAGTAGAAAACGGTAATATAGAGGGATTAGCAGAGAAAATCTGCTATCTGATAGAAAACGAAAATGTACGACGAGAAATGGGACGGCAAGCTCGAATGGATATAGAACGTTTCAGGATCGAACCAATCGCAGAACAATGGAAAACATTGTTTGAAAGTATCATTGAAAAAAATAAAGATTTATGAAATGGTATACTAAATATCTGCAAGTTTACGAACAACCTTTCGATTCAGCACCAAAGGAAGCAGTAGATTTCGTAAAAACTAAATTGCAGAAATTATCGGAAAACAAACAACCCTTAGCATCTGTCATTCTCATCTGCTATAATGAAGAAAAGCGTTTGCTAAGTTGCTTATGGTCGCTTTGTGACAACATCTGTGACTTTCCGATTGAAATTCTGGCTGTCAACAACAATTCTTCCGATCGAACTGAAAGTGTGCTCCAACAGTTGGGAGTCACTTATTTCAATGAGCTTAAGAAAGGACCGGGACATGCCCGCCAATGCGGATTAAACCAAGCAAAAGGAACATACCATATCTGTATTGACACCGATACCATGTACCCGAACAATTACATCAAGACACATGTAAAAAAACTAATGCAACCAAACGTAGTCTGCACGTTCAGCCTTTGGAGCTTTATTCCTGATGAGCAACACTCTAAATGGGGATTATGGTGGTATGAATCATTAAGAGACTTTTACCTGCGCATTCAAGCCATACAGCGTCCGGAACTTTGTGTACGCGGCATGACATTCGCATTCAAAACAGAATTAGGCAAGCAGTTAGGATTCCGCACAGATATCATTCGTGGTGAAGACGGCTCACTGGCTTTAGCGATGAAACCTTACGGAAAACTCGTCTTTATCCATTCTTCAAAAGCACGGGTTATAACCGGATATGGAACAGTAGGAGCAGATGGAGGACTGTTTAAAAGCTTCAAAGTGCGTTTTATCAAAGGATTAAAAGGTATTGGAGGATTATTCACCAGAAAGAAAAAATATAAAGATAAAGACAATAATTTAATCAAATAAGCAAATGAAAATAATAAGAAAAATTATTCTAGTTGTTATTTGTGTAATATTAGTTGACTATATATACCAGTATAATCAATTTCAAAAGTATAATCAGGCTCCATTAATTATCAAGACTCCGGAAGGTAGTAACCAACCCTATCACCCATCAGTAATATACATTCCGGAAGGATGGAATGGATATAAATACTGGATGGCGGAAACTCCATATCCCTTAGGTGAGGATGGTGATTGGAAAGGATTGCCTCCATATAGAGAACGATGGGAAAATCCATGTGTGCATGTATCTAAAGACGGAATACATTGGAACGATTTTGAGGACTCTCAAAATCCAATAGATGATTTAGACGAAAACAATATTATAAATAAAGATTATTTTTCAGACCCACATTTAGTCTTTTATAAAGATACTTTAGAGTGCTGGTACCGCATCAGCCATCAAAAAAATAATGCTACTTATATATTACGCAAATATACTCTCAATGGAAAAGACTGGTCTCCCCGAGAGGTGATGATAAATCTACAAGATACCTCTATCATAAAAAATGAAACAGGTAATATGGTTATAAGCCCTGCGATACATAAAGGTACTAATGGATATGTAATGTGGTATGTGAACAGTATAGAAAAGCCAAGAGAAATCTGTAGAAGTTTTTCTACAGATGGGAAAAAGTGGAGCAAAAAAGAAACATGTCATCTACCTGACAATTCTGTTACCCCTTGGCATATTGATTTAGCATATATAGACAAAATATATTATCTAGTTATATATGATTATGATACTAATAACCTAGTATTATACTCCAGTTCCGACGGCTTATCATTTAACAACAAAAAATATATATTATCCAAAGCTCCAATGCTGGGTTCTTTTTATTCCTATGGTTTATATCGAAGTTCACTTATTAAGGACAATGAAAAATATAAGCTATATTTTAGTGCTTTTGAGAAAAAAACTGCTATAGGACTAATGGAAGGAAATTCAATAAGTACATTACATGCTACTTCTGCAGAGGGAAATTTTATATCTTTCTGCAAATTTCCAATTGTATATTTGAGGAATAAAAAACAGTCGCTAAAGGAATTATTTCAATAGCATAGTTGAAAACAAACAATATAATTATGATTGGCGGCACCTTAAGCGTATTTAAAAGTATTTGCAGACAAAATAGTGAGATAGAAATATGAATATAAAATTATTAATCAAACAATTTACATTCCCCTTGTCGTTAATATTACTATGCTATATTAATTTACAATACATGCACTACTCAATTCTTATTGATAAATATTCTCTTACTCCATTCTCATATCTGGAGAATATCATTCATGCTTTTATCGATATATGCCTATTATTCTTTATTCCACTTTATCTAATTGGAAAAAAGACTTATTTATTTTTCATTCCATATACTATCATTACAATACTGGTAATTGTAAATGTATCTTATAGTAGATTCTTCTACACATATATGCCTCCAATATTATATGGAGAATTCAACAATCTTGACGGACTATCAGCTAACGTATTTGCAACTATTAGGTTCTCTGACATTACAATACTAATAACAACTCTTGCAAGTATCTTATCTTATAAACAATTTCATAGAGCTTATTCTGAAATAAGAAGAAAGACACGAAGAATCTTTTCCCTTTACATATTAGGAATTGCATTTATTTTATTAGGAGGATTAATAGCTACAGCAACAATACATTGGTCATCATTAAACTACAAGTATGTTCACCCTTTTAAAAATAGTCCAACAGAAAGTATATTCAAATTCGGAATAATTTATGGGACCATTATACAATGTGCATCAAACAACAAACAAGACTGTAACCCAGAGGAAGTGGCAAAACTGGAACCATTCTTTTACGAATCAAAATATAGTATTGAATATCCACCAAAAGAAAATATTATTCTCATTATAGTAGAATCCCTTCTTTCGTTCCCTACAGATCTAAAAATAAATGGAATAGAAATTACTCCTACCCTCAACAAATTAGTAGAAAAAGGAGCATACTACAATAATAACATGACTTCTCTGATACAATTAGGCGAATCGAGCGACGGACAATTCACATACCTCAACGGACTTATACCCAAAACAAAAGGTGTTACCATTTACGATTATTTTAATAATACTTTCGTGTCCTTGCCCAAACTTTTAAAGAAACAAAAACCTGGAATCGAATGTAGAATGGTTATTCCTACTTCATCTAAAACATGGAGACAAGATGGAGTATGTATCCAATATGGGTTTGATAAACTCTATTCACGAAAGGAATATACATTGAGTAATTATAAAGAAAATTGGTTAAATGATAAGCTTCTTTTTGAATATGCAGCAAGCATAGACAAAAATAGCAAACAACCTTTTTTCTCACTTATCCTCACATCATCAACGCATTCTCCATATACCAAAGCAGTTGAAGACTACCTCATTCCATTCCCTGACACATATTCAGAAGAATTAAAAAATTATCTATCTAATGTGCATTATATGGATAAATACTTAGGTAAGTATTTGAATTTCTTAAAAGAAAATCATCTTTACCACAATTCTCTAATTATAATAGCCAGTGACCATTCCATTTCAAATGACTGGCTTAAATCCAAAGAAGAAGATAATGTTTCTTTTCAAATCCCATTGTATATTGTAAACTCTCCACAAAAGATCGACAAAACAAGCGATTATGTTATCACGCAAGCTGATTTATTTCCAACCCTTCTTGATTTGGGGGGTATTCATTCTGAATGGAGAGGAGTAGGAAATAGCTTACTTTGCCCTGATTCCATTTTGAACACCGAAAGAGAAAAAAAACGAATAATATATAGAGAAAAAATTTCTGATATTATATTAGATAGTGATTATTTTAAAGGAAAGAAAATATCTAAATAAATACAGCTATGAACGAAATCATCACTCTTTGTCTTGAAATAATTTTCTGGTTTGCCTTGTTCATTGTGTTCTACACATATCTGGGCTACGGAATTGTGCTTTACGTTCTCGTCAAGTTGAAAGAACTTTTCGTGAAGCCTGTGAAGCGTTCGTTGCCGGCATCGGACGCTGGTTTGCCGGAAGTGACTCTCTTCATTACAGCATTCAATGAAGAAGATGTTATAGACGAAAAGATGGAGAACAGTCTTGAACTGGACTACCCTGCGGACAAACTGCATATCGTATGGGTGACAGACGGAAGCAACGACGGTACGAACGAACGACTGAAAACCCGTTGGCAGGGAAAAGCGACCATACACTTCCAACCCCTACGACAGGGTAAGACAGCCGCAATGACACGTGGAATGACGCTGGTGGACACTCCGCTCGTCGTCTTTACGGATGCTAACACTATGGTAAACCGGGAAGCAATACAGGAAATCGTACTTGCTTTCCAAGACCCGAAAGTGGGCTGCGTGGCCGGCGAAAAACGGATCGCCGTACAGACCAAAGACGGAGCCGCTGCCGGTGGGGAAGGTATTTACTGGAAATACGAATCAACACTGAAAGCACTTGACGCCCGCCTCTACTCTGCTGTAGGAGCAGCAGGCGAACTATTTGCCGTGCGTCGTGAACTATTCGAAGCAATGGAACCGGATACGTTGCTCGATGATTTTATTCTTTCGCTCCGGATCACCATGAAAGGTTATACCATTGCTTATTGCACCAATGCTTACGCCATCGAAAGCGGTTCGGCAGATATGCGCGAAGAAGAAAAGCGGAAAGTGCGCATCGCTGCGGGAGGATTGCAGTCCATCTGGCGACTTCGTCCGTTGCTGAATCCTTTCCGCTACGGGACACTTAGCTTTCAATATACGTCTCACCGGGTATTGCGATGGTCTATTACTCCGTTCCTGTTGTTTGCTCTCTTCCCGCTGAATATTGCGATTCTGCTGTTAGGCGGTTCCGCGATATTCTACGGAGTGCTGCTTGCCATGCAGGTTCTTTTTTACGGATTGGGATATTGGGGATATTATCTATCCACCAAACAGATAAAAAACAAGTTGCTTTTTATCCCCTACTATTTCTTATTTATGAATGTCAATGTGCTGAAAGGCATCCGTTATCTGAAAAAGAAAAAAGGAAGCGGAGCCTGGGAAAAGGCGAAACGCGCTGAAAAGTAAAACAAATGCTATTATCTTTTGTTATCCTTACTATAAGACATTAGTCTCTATCATCTAATAAAAAACAGACATGAACAGAATATTACATGATGCGAATAACGCACAAAGAATATTGAAACTGACGGCAGATACAATGCTATTGGTTGACAGGCACGGAGTCTGCGTAGACATTGAGCCTCATTGTGATCTATGGTTTCTGCAAGAGGATATACTTTTAGGAAAAAATATATTTGAGCTTTTACCAGAATATACGAGAGAGAGGGTGATGCCCATCTTCCAGATTGTACTCGAAGAACAAAGAAGCATCAGCAAGAACTTCAAGTTGGTGCTGAAAGGCGAAACTTTTTACTTCAAATGCCTCATGTTCCCTTATGACGGTATGGTGCTTTGCCAATATCGCGACATCACGCAAAGAAGCAACGTAAAAAGACAGTTGGAACAGGCAAATCTCACCCTGCGGGCTATCCAAAAGGTAGCCCAGATAGGACAATGGACGTACAATACGAAACAGAATATTTTTCATTATCTTGGATATACCGGTGTTTTGTGCGAGGAAAATGTGCAAAACCTTGCCATTGAGAAATATGTGGAACTGATTGTAGAAGAAGACCGTCAGAGTTTTATGGAATGGTGTCGGGTGAACGAAAAAGAACTCAACATGGAAAGCATCAGCTACCGTGTCCGCCTGAACGGAGAAATCTTCTATATGCGTATCCAGACTTATCTGCGTGAACAACGCTCCGACGGTAGTTTCAATATCGAAGGCTATATCCAGAACATCACGGACATACAGCATCGTAGAAATGACATCAATACACTGACTCATGCCATCAACAACGCCAAAGAAAGTATCTTTGCCGCCAAGCCCGATGGCACGATTATCTTTGCCAACCGTCGTTTCCTGTACAATCATGGTATTTCAGAAAACGAAGACATCAGTCAATTAAAGATTTACAATGTCGCCGCAGATATGCCTACACAAGAGGCTTGGAACGAACGTTGCAAAGATGTCATACACGGTGGCAGCAGTAACTTTGTGGCTCATCACCCATCTAAAATCAATAAAGGTATATTGGCTTATGAAGGCACGATGTACAACGTGACCAATGATTCCGGAGAAGAAAGTTACTGGTCGTTTGCCCATGATATTTCCGAGAGGATTCGGTACGAAGCCCAAATCAAACGGCTCAACCAAATCATGGATACAACCATCAACAATCTCCCTGCCGGGATTGTAGTGAAGGAAATCAACAACGACTTCCGATACATTTACCGGAATCGGGAGGCCTACAACCGCGATCTTTATAAGAACGACCCTGTCGGCAAGAATGACTTCGATTTCTACCCGCCTATCGTAGCCGAAAAGAAGAGACAAGAAGATATCCAGGTGGCCACCACCGGAAAAGGTCTGCACTGGACTGCTGAAGGAAAGGACAGAAACGGAAACATGATTATCCTCGACAAACGGAAAATCCGGGTGGACGGTGACGAATTGTCTTCGCCTATCATCGTCAGCATCGAATGGGACATCACGGAGCTGGAAATGATAAAACGGGAACTTCAATCGTCGAAAGAGAAAGCGGAAATGTCTGATAGCCTGAAGTCGGCCTTCCTCGCCAATATGAGTCATGAAATACGTACGCCGCTGAATGCTATCGTAGGTTTCTCGCATCTCATTGCCGAAAGCGACGATGCGGAAGAACGGAAGACGTATTATAACATCGTAAACGCGAACAACGAACGTCTCCTGCAACTTATCAACGAGATTCTCGACCTCTCGAAGATTGAATCGGGAACCATCGAGTTTTCCTTCGGACCGGCTAGTCTCCATAATCTCTGCCGGGAAGTGCACGATGCTCATATATTCCGTACTCCGCAGGGAGTAAGCCTTGTCTATGAATCCTCGGACGAAAGTCTGATGATTGAAACGGACAAGAACCGGGTATTCCAGGTGATTTCAAATCTGATTGGAAATGCTGTCAAGTTTACGAAGGAAGGAAGCATCAGTTATGGTTACAAACTGGCGGACAATCAGATTGTATTCCACGTAACGGATACCGGAACAGGAATTGAACCGGAGAAAGTGGGGCGTGTGTTCGAGCGTTTCGCAAAGCTGAACAATCATGCGCAGGGTACAGGATTGGGGTTATCTATCTGTAAGTCTATTGTTGAACGGCTCGGTGGAAAGATTTCCGTCAACTCCGAATTTGGCAAGGGGACGACGTTTACATTTACTTTACCATACACGATTGCAAATCCTGCAAATGTGGATTCTTCAAAGAAAGAGAATGGTGAAGGGAACATTGCTGGAATAGCATCTGCCGGAAAAACTGCAGATTCGAGTGTTGACAGTTCTGCAAATACACGGCATGCCTGTATTTTGGTTGCCGAAGATACGGACAGTAACTTCGACTTATTGGAGGCTATTTTAGGTAAAGCTCACCGGCTTATACGTGCGCATGACGGAATGGAAGCTGTCACGATGTTCGATGAAGTGAAACCGGATCTTATCTTGATGGATATCAAGATGCCGAATCTGGACGGACTGGAAGCTACAAAAATCATCCGTGAACTGTCTGCCACTGTTCCTATTATTGCTCAAAGTGCCTTTGCATACGAACAGGACCGGAAAGCGGCTGAAGAAGCGGGATGCAATGATTTTATAGCTAAACCAATAGCGGATGATAAGTTGAAAGCAATGATTCATAAATGGTTGCTTCCTTCGTAGAGAGCTTAATCCCTCATGATATAACCAGCAAATAATTTAGATTAAATGAAAGCCTTTTACAGACTGTTTTATTACATATCCATCGTGCTGACCAGTATTTTGGCAGGAGTTACCATTGCGGGTGCTTTCGTAGGCAATGCCGCACCGGATAGTTTCAAATTTATGCCTTTCATCGGTTTGATACTGCCGATACTTTTATTGGCTAATCTTGCTTCTGCTATCTACTGGACGATTCGTTGGCGGTGCTGGGTTTTCATCCCTCTGATTGCTATATTCAGCAATTGGGGGTATATGAGCTGTGTATTACAATCGCCTTTTTTCAGTCCGGCTTCGTCACCGATGGTTAAAATGAATGTATATACTCCGGGGGTGTTGACGGTTGCTACTTACAACGTCGATGCCTTTAACCACGAGCATACCGGCTACTCATGCAAGGAGATTGCTTCTTACATGAGAAACCTGCAAGCAGATATTCTCTGTTTTCAAGAATTTGGCATAAACGATGAGTTTGGCATCGATAGTATATCCGCAGCTCTTTCTAATTGGCCGTATCATTATATTCCTTCTTCGCCCGAAGGGAAAAATCTGTTGCAACTGGCTGTTTTCAGCCGTTATCCTATCAAGGAGGAGCATCTTATCATCTATCCTGATTCGAAAAATTGCAGTCTTGCATGTGATATTGAAATCAATGGTCGCACCATCCGCCTGTTCAACAATCATCTCCAAACAACGGAAGTAAGCCAGAACAAGCGCAAACTGGAAAAGGGACTTCGTACGGATGATTCCCAAAGAGTGGAACATGCTACCCTGGGACTTATCGACGGCTTACATGAGAATTTCCGGAAACGGGCCGTACAAGCTGATCTTCTCAAGCAACTGATAGCCGCCTCCCCCTATCCAACTCTAGTCTGCGGTGACTTTAACTCTCTGCCGTCTTCGTATGTTTATCACACTATAAAAGGTGATAAGTTGCAGGATGGCTTTCAAACGAGCGGACATGGGTATATGTATACTTTCAAGTACTTCAAGCATCTGTTGAGAATCGACTATATTCTCCATTCACCGGAACTGAATAGCACGGATTACTTCTCGCCGGATCTTAATTATAGCGACCATAATCCGGTGGTGATGAGGATGAAATAAAAAAGATGCTCCGTTTATTGAACGAAGCATCTTTTTATATAAATATTCTAGAATGTAAACTTAACGCCTAACTGCATCTGCCATGCACTACCTGTAGAAGCAGTATAATCCCATTTAGAATTTTTCTGGAACACCTCGCGAGAAGATGCATTCATCTGATAAGTAAGAGGTTCTCCTACCTTACTTGCTGTTTTTAACAACCTTACATTATCATAACTCTGCAAACCGCAAGAGCGATAAGCCCCCCACTTCGAATTTAATAAGTTACCAATATTCAACATATCAAGACTTACTTGAATACCGTACTTACGGCTACCAATCTTAGCATAAAAATCCTGTGCTATCTTCATGTCAAAACGGTGAATCCACGGTTCTAAAGAAGAAGCACGTTCTACATACTGCCCCTTGTGATCATTCAAATAAGAGTCATTATTTACATAGTTCCAAAAATCTTCTTGTTGGTCTACCGCCGAATAAGTCACATTATTTTGTTTATCTTTAATATCCACAAATGTCATTTCTTCTTTAGAAGCAGGCACATACATCAAATCGGAATAGTTTCCGTCACCGTTCATATCATTAGAATAGGTATAAGAAAAACGTCCTTGTTGGTAACCTGTATAGAACAAAGAAACAGTCGTTTTCATATTCGCATAAGCAACTTCATAAGAAGCATTAGCTATCAAACGATGCGGGGTAGAAAATAAAGAATAAGAGACACCCGGATCATTCAATGAATTAACTGCAACATTATTCTGCCATACTGAAGCCGCCGATGAACCTGGATTTGCCGTCATATCTTTAGCCATTGTATAAGTGTACCCAAATGAACCTGTAAAGCCAAAATCAAATTTCTTCGTTAATACTGCATTAAAAGAATATTGATAACCTTTTTCATCCCCATTAGTCAACTGTATAACGGTTTTCGTCTTAGGATTGTCATAGTAATTATTCTTAGTCCAATATACACGTCCCGGTTGTTCATTATAGGTTCCAGAAGGGGCCTTTTCGTTCATATTCTTCTGAACAACATTATATATATCACGTGTATACATAGCACCAACAGAAAGCATAAATCCATAAGGTAACTGAAACTCTGCATTTACATTACTACGCCAAACTTGAGGCATTTTAAAATTCGGATCCACATAAGCTATAGCACCGGGGACCTCATTTCCCGGAGTTGATGGAAACATATCCGGATTTTGGGTAAGAGTTTCTTTATAATTTGGATTAAAAGCAAAGTTTGCCGGTAATTCCGAAGTCTCAAATTCAACCATATTTTGCATCTGACCTGCATTTGTCGGTTGGTTAGTGAACCATACAAATGGTAATAACCCTGTAAACAAGCCTGTACCTCCAGTCAAAACAATAGAACGGTCACCTTTTATATCCCAATTAAATCCTAAACGAGGAGATATTAACAATTTACTTTTCGGCCATTCGGATACGTCAACATTCGTTCCATTAAATGACTGTTCTTTGATAGCCGCATTCCCTAACAAATCATCAAAATATAACGGTAAATCAAAGCGTAATCCATATGTCAATTTTAAATTAGGTGTAATAGAATATTCATCTTGTGCATAAGCTCCCAACATACCAAATGTCAGTTCAGCTCCCGGAGCGTCTTTTCCATTATATCCATAAGTAATGCCATACAGCATCGGTTTTTCTCCCGTCATAAAATCGTCCATTGAAGCATAACGATAATATCCATAAGGAGCACGTAAATATGAATTCATGAAATACTGTCTTTCAAATGTTGCACCGGCAGTTATCAAATGGTTTCCTTTATTAATAGTTACATTGTCAGTAACACTAAATACATTATTCTCGACATCATTAAAAGGAGTAAACAATTCTGTACCCAATGTCATATACTGCTTACCGTCCTTGTAAATATCAACCATTGGAAACGCATCTCCCTTAGTTGTACGAGAATCTCGGATATGGGTATAAGTCACTAATAATTTGTTTTGTACTGAGGAAGAAAAATTGCTATTCAACTCACCGGAAAGAGACGTTACAATATTTCTAAAACCATAGTTGGAATTTCCAAATGCAAATGCATCAACCCCATAACGGTTTGAATTAGCTTTAGTGATTACCGAAGAGGTTGAACTAATACTAGCATCATTTTCTGATTTCACTGTGTTAAAACGTAATGACAGTTTATGACTTTTATTAATATTCCAATCCAAACGAGCCATAAGCTTCCAATTTTTACTCTCGAAATCATCAAATTTATCATAACTTCCCGGATCATATCCATATTTATCCTTTACAAAATCACTTATTGTCTTCAAATCCTTTATCCAAGTTCTAGAAATATGATTTTGATTATCCCCACTTCCACCTTCTTCTTGACTAGGAGTCCACAAAATACCAGGGCTAGTACTATTTTCTAATTCTCCATTTACAAAAAAGAATAGTTTATTTTTTATTATCGGAGCTCCTAATGTAAAGCCATACAAACTGGATTTATAACTTTCCACATTAGGAACGTCAACATCGTTAATAGATTTTCCTATAAAATTCTTTGGTTTCTGATATGTATAAACTGTTCCCTTTAATTCGTTTGTACCACTCTTGGTTACAGCATTAATAGAAGCTCCCGTAAAATTGGAATACGTAACACTATAAGGAGAAACATTAACGCTAATTTCATCAATTGCATCAAGTGAAATAGGCTGCGCATCTCCACCCGGCAAATTATTAGTACTCAAACCAAAATTATTGTTCAAAGCTGCACCATCCACAGTTATTGTATTATAACGTCCATCACGTCCGGCAAAAGAATTACTGCCACCCGCATAAGGAGAAAGTTTAGTAAAGTCAGTAATACTACGATTAATAGTAGGCAATGTCGTTAACTGACGCTCACTCACATTCGTTACAGTCCCCATCTTCTCTACTGTTTTCTGTGCTGTTACTATAACTTCATCCAATAATTCAGAACTTTCCTTTAAAACTACATTTAAAGTGTATACTTCTCCTAACGATAAATTTACACCTTTATAAATAGCAGTCTGATAACCAACATAAGAAACTTCAACTTTGTAAGGACCACCGGTACGCATACCTTGCAAATTAAATTGACCACTGATATTAGTCACTGTACCATAACGTGTACCTGACGGCTCGTGGATTGCAACCACAGTCGCTCCAATGATAGGTTCATCTTGTGCTGTAACCTTACCACTCATACTAGAAGTGGTAACCTGCGCACTAACGGTAGCAATGACCATGAGCATCGCCGCTACTAAAAAAGATCGCATTCTCTTTAACATAAATGTAGTTGATTAGTTAATATAAATTGTTTGCTTTTAAAAACTGTGCACAAATATAATTAATAATATTTAGAACTACATTACGATTATACTACAATTTTTTAAGAGAGATAAACGTTTTCCCTTGTTATAAAACGATAAAGGCTCTACAATATTTGCAGAGCCTTTTATTTTGAAACAGAAAGCATTATAAATGCTTCAATCTATTACTTTATACTAGTCAGTCATTAACTTTCTATAACGAACGCGTTTTGGTTCTTCATTTCCCAAACGTTTCATTTTGTTTTCTTCATATTCTGAATATGAACCTTCGAAGTAGAATACATTGGAGTCTCCTTCAAAAGCAAGGATATGTGTACAGATACGGTCGAGGAACCAACGGTCGTGCGAGATAACTACTGCACAGCCGGCGAAATCTTCCAAACCTTCTTCCAAAGCACGCAGAGTGTTTACGTCGATATCATTGGTAGGCTCATCGAGCAACAGTACATTACCTTCTTCTTTCAAAGCCATCGCCAAGTGTAAACGGTTTCTTTCACCACCGGACAATACACCGCAGAGTTTTTCCTGATCGCCTCCGGAGAAATTGAAACGGGAAAGGTATGCACGCGCATTCACGTCACGTCCACCCATGCGGATCAACTCATTACCACCGGAAATTACCTGATATACGCTCTTATTCGGATCAATATCTCTGTGTTGCTGGTCTACATACGCCACCTTTACAGTCTCTCCTACTTCAAATTCTCCTTTATCCACTGTTTCCAATCCCATAATCAGGCGGAACAATGTCGTCTTTCCCGCACCATTAGGGCCAATCACACCGACAATACCATTAGGAGGAAGCATAAAGTTCAAATCGTCAAACAACAATTTATCACCGTATGCTTTAGCCACATGTTTGGCTTCAATGACCTTATTACCCAGACGGGGACCATTCGGAATAAAGATTTCAAGTTTCTCTTCTTTCTCCTTCACGTCCTCATTCAGCAATTTGTCATAAGAGTTAAGACGTGCCTTACCTTTCGCCTGACGGGCTTTCGGAGCCATGCGTACCCATTCCAACTCACGTTCCAGTGTTTTACGACGTTTGCTGGCGGTCTTTTCTTCCATTTCCATACGTTTGGTCTTTTGTTCCAACCAGGAAGAGTAGTTACCTTTCCAGGGGATACCTTCACCACGATCCAGTTCAAGAATCCATCCGGCAACGTGATCGAGGAAGTAACGGTCGTGCGTCACAGCAATAACCGTACCTTCATATTGTTGTAGATGTTGTTCCAACCAGTCGATAGACTCTGCATCCAAGTGGTTGGTAGGTTCGTCCAGCAAAAGCACATCCGGTTTCTGTAATAGCAAACGACAAAGAGCTACCCGGCGACGTTCACCTCCGGAGAGATTTTCTACCGGCTGATCTTCAGGCGGACAACGGAGAGCATCCATCGCACGCTCCAACTTGCTATCCAAATTCCATGCATCAGTTGCATCAATGATATCTTGCAATTCACCCTGGCGAGCAAAAAGAGCATCCATCTTATCCTGATCCTCATAATACTCCGGCAAACCGAATTTCTGATTGATTTCTTCGTATTCTGTCAGTGCGTCAACAATGGGTTGCACACCTTCCATCACTACTTCTTTTACTGTCTTTGTGTTGTCTAAATAAGGTTCCTGTGCCAAATACCCCACGGAATATCCCGGAGAAAACACGACTTCTCCCTGAAAGGATTTCTCCAAACCGGCGATGATCTTCAATAACGTTGATTTACCAGAACCGTTCAAACCGATAATACCGATTTTCGCTCCATAGAAAAACGACAGGTAAATGTCTTTCAGCACATTCTTATTGGGGGTGAAAGCCTTGCTCACTCCCACCATCGAGAAGATAATT
>OCAV01001262.1_pt1 | contig 17055 bp, 16 predicted proteins | sample 1538331 | NCBI WGS metagenome assembly OCAV01 (sample SAMEA2580297, study PRJEB22360) | human gut metagenome | biome: human gut; feature: human-associated habitat; material: faeces | place: Denmark | collected 2008/2010
ATGGATGCCCGCTTCAAGGCCACCGGCCATGAGAACGTGGCAATGCCCGTGCTGATCCCGGAAAGCCTGCTGCAGAAGGAAGGCGAACTGGTCAATGGCTTCGCGCCGGAGGTGGCGTGGGTCACGATGGGCGGTTCCGACAAGCTGGAAGAGCGTCTGGCCGTGCGTCCCACCAGCGAGACCATGTTCTGCGACCACTGGTCCCGCGTGCTGCACAGCTACCGTGAGCTTCCCATGAAGTACAACCAGTGGTGCAGCGTTGTCCGCTGGGAAAAGACCACCCGCCCCTTCCTGCGCAGCCGCGAGTTCTGGTGGCAGGAAGGCCACACCATCCACGAGACTGCCGCCGAGGCTGAGGCTGAGACCCAGCAGCAGCTGAACTGCTACGCAGATGTCTGCGAGCAGGATCTGGCCATCCCCGTGGTGAAGGGCCGCAAGACCGACAAGGAAAAGTTTGCCGGTGCCGAGGCCACCTATACCATCGAGGCCATGATGAAGGACGGCAAGGCCCTGCAGAGCGGCACCAGCCACTACTTTGGCGATAAGTTCAGCAAGGCTTATGACGTGACCTTTACCGGCCGCGACAACCAGCTGCATCATCCGTTCCAGACCAGCTGGGGCGTTTCCACCCGTCTGGTGGGCGCTATCATCATGACCCACGGCGACGACGACGGCCTGATCCTGCCCCCGGCAGTGGCCCCCATTCAGGTGGTCGTAGTGCCCATCGCAGCCCACAAGCCCGGCGTTTCCGAGAAGGCTGCCGAGCTGGCCGAGAAGATCAGCAAGTATGCCCGCGTGAAGCTGGACGACAGCGACAATGCCCCGGGCTGGAAGTTCTCTCAGTGGGAGATGAAGGGCGTGCCTCTGCGTCTGGAGATCGGCCCCAAGGATCTGGAAAAGAACCAGTGCGTGCTGGTGCGCCGCGATACCCGCGAAAAAGTCTTCGTCTCTCTGGACGAGCTGGAGACTGCGATCCCCGCACAGTTGGAAGCTCTGCGCAAGGATCTGTACGAGCGTGCTCTTGCCAACCGCGAGAAGCGCACCTGGGCTGCCACCACCATGGACGAGGTGAAGGAGCTGGCCAAGGCAAACACCGGCTACATCAAGACCATGTGGTGCGGCGACCTTGCCTGCGAGATGAAGATGAAGGAAGAAGTCGGCCTGTCCAGCCGCTGCATGCCGTTTGAGCAGGAACACCTGAGCGATGTGTGCCCCTGCTGCGGCAAGCCCGCCAAGACCATGGTCTACTGGGGCGTGGCGTACTAAGCTTTCCTTTTACTGACAATACAAGAAAAAACGGAACACTTCGGTGCTCCGTTTTTTCTTGTATTTTGACAATTTTTGTGTTATTATGAATTTGTCGCTTTCAGGCGGCAAGGCACTGCATACAACGGCAGGCGGTTCGGCCCCACTTCCGAAAGGAGGTGAAGCTCATGCCAATTACTTTGACATTCCATATCTTCGGATTGGTATTTACTATCAAGGTAAAAAGCGAGAACCGCCACCCTGGCCGGTGACGGTTCTTAGTTTTTAAGACTGTTCATCAAAAAGGCCGACCGCTTGTCGCAGTGCCTTTTCTGTTTACAGTATACTCATTTTCAAAGGTTCTGTCAAGTGCACGCAGCTTCGTTTCTGCGTGCTTTTTTATCGTTCAAATGTGGTGCTCAACGTGGTCTCCCAGCTTTCACCCGGGGCAAGGCAGGCGGCAGCGGCACGCTGGCTCCACTGCTGCGGGTCAGTCTCGGCGGCGGGCAGGCTGTGCCACGGCTCAATGCACACAAACCGCACCGGCTTTGCAGGGGCCGACCAGATGAGCGCGTAGGGGTAGCCTTCCACATTGCAGGTGATCTTGCGGCCGGTGCCCTTCTCATAGATGCCAATGGTCTTGGTGCGCAGGCCCGCCATGCAGAAGCTGTCGTTTGCGAACAGATCATCCGTCAGCTGGATGGCCTGCTGGTTCTTCCACTGATAATAGCACTTGCCAGACAGCAGGCCGTTCGGACGGGCATCCAGAATGACCGGGCTTTCCGGCTGGTCGAACCGGAACTCGTAATCCGTGGTGGTGTGCTGTGCATCAAAGGGGATGTTGAACGCCGGGTGATAGCCGATGCCAAAGCGCAGCTCTTCGGTGCCGGGGTTGCGCACCGTCAGCGTATGGTGCACGGTCTTGCCGTCCAGACGGAAGGTGCTGGTGAGCACAAAGTCGAAGGGGAAGCGTTCGGCTTTGATGGCATCATCCGAGCGCAGCTCCAACTGGATGGTATCGCCCTCGGCCTTGAGCAGGGTGTGCTCCATGTCGCGGGCAAAGCCGTGCTGACCGCCCTTGTACGTTTTGCCGTCCACCTCAAAGGTACCGCCGGGCAGCTTGCCCGTCCACGGGAACAGAATGGGAGCGTGGCGCTTCCACACAGCCGGGTCGGCCTGCCAAAGCAGCTCTTCGCCTGCGGCGTTCTTCAGGCTGACAGCCTCTGCACCGTGGGTGTCCACGGTCAGGGTCAAAAATTCGTTGTGAATGGTTGCCTGCATTTTCAGTATCTCCTTTGTCCTTCTTATTTTCCGGGGTCTTCTGCTTCCAGTATACTCCCCCGTGTGCCAAAAATAAAGTCCCGCCCAGTTTCAGCAGGGCTGTGCCAGCGGCAGGGTGACTGCAAAGGTAGTGCCGTTTTCGCTGCTGCGTTCCACGGTCACACTGCCGCCATGCAGCACGGCGATCTCCCGCACAAGGGCAAGGCCAAGCCCAACGCCGCCCATCTCCCGGCTGCGGGACTTATCCACCCGGAAAAAGGGCTGGAAGATGCTCTCCCGGCAGTCTGCGGGGATACCCGGGCCGGTATCTGCAACGCGCAGTACAGCGGTCTGCTTTTCCTGTTGCAGAGTGACGCGCGCCGCACCGCCGGGGCGGTTATACTTGATGCCGTTTTCCACCAGATTGAACACCAGCCGGTAGATCAGCGCATCGCTGCCCACCATGCCAAGTTCCTCGCAGTCCTGCTGCAAAGAGATATTGTTTTTCTGGGCAAGGGGGGTCAGGTCGGTCAGGATCTCCTCCACCAGCGGCGCAAGGGCGATCTGGTCGGTGCGGGAGACTGATTGCAGATTGCTCATCTCTAATAAAGTGCGCACAAGAGCGGTCAGGCGGTCCAGCTGCTCCCGCAGAGAGCGGATCAGCCCGGCAGTTTCGGCGTCCATGGCCGGGTGCTCCTCTGCAAACAGTTCCAGCTTCGTCTGCAAAATAGCCAGCGGGGTGCGCAGCTCGTGGGCGGCATTGCCCGCAAACTGCCGCTGCAACTCAAAGGACTGCGCCAGACCATCCAGCATCCGGTTCACCGACCGGCTCAACTGCCCGAATTCCTGCACAGTGTTTTCGTCCAGACGGGTGGTGGCGATGCTGTCCTGATCGACCTGCTGCGCCTGCTGCGCAAGCTGCTGTAACGGTTTCAGCGCTCTGCCGCTGACAAAATAAGCAATGGCAGCGCTGACGATGGTGACCACGACGGTGATGCACCAGCCCTTGCGGCCAAAGACCACCTTTGCATCGTAGACTTCCTGCGAAAAATGCGCCAGCAGACTGGACATTTCCTCCTGCGGGATCTCGATGGTCAACGGATCCGCACTGCCGGGCTGGTACTGCATCATAAAGCCGTTGAGGGCATCCATGCCGGTAACGCCGGTGCGGTATAAAAGCAGGTTCATGCACACGCAGGCGCAGGCGATGAGCAGCGCGGTCAGCAGGGTGATGCGCCATTGCAGGGACAAATGTTTCATTGTACCTCGCCTCCGATCTCGTAGCCTTCCCCGATGCGGTTGCGGATGGGGTCGTAGCCCAGCGCCGCCCGCAGCTTTTTGCGCAGGGCAGAGATATGCACCCGGATGGAGTTGCTGAAGCTGTCTACACTGCCATCCCAGACGTGCTCGATGAGTTCTTCCTGACTGACCGGGCGTCCCTGATGCAGCAGCAGATATTCCAGTACGCCGCTCTCCTTCCGCGTCAAAGCAAGGGTCTGACCGTCCACAGCAGCAACGCGGCTACGGGTGTTGAAGCTCAGCCGTCCGCAGCACAGACAGACGTCTTGCTGAATAAATTTGCGCCGGGTCAGGCTGCGCACCCGGGCTTCCAGCTCTGCAAGGTGAAAGGGCTTGGAAAGGTAATCGTTCGCCCCGGCATCCAGCCCCTCCACTTTATCTGCGATTTCACTGCGTGCCGACAAGATCAGCACACAGGTCTCAAGGTCGTGCCGGCGCAGGGTGCGCAGCACCTGCATTCCGTCCACCTTGGGCAGGTTGAGGTCCAGCAGTACAAGGTCGTACCGCTCTGCTGCCAGTGCCTCCAGCGCGGCCTCGCCGTCTGCACAGGCATCCACCTCGTACCCGGACAGCCGCAGCTTTCGGGCAATATCCTCCCGCAGGGAGTGCTCGTCCTCTACCACCAAAAGGCGCATCTTTGTTTTCCACCTTTCCCATAAAAATTGCGTTTTTTCTTCATTATAACAGATTATAGCAGACGGTGTTAAGATTCGTGTTAAGATTTTCTTAGCAGAGATTTTATCACGCATGGTGTATACTGATGCCATCAAACAACAGGAGGCTATGATGTTCATGACAAAAAAACAGGCGCAGCTGCTTTTGCTTGCCGCTGGGGTTCTGATGCTGCTGTTTGGCTTATGGCGGGGCGAGGCAGACACCGTATTTTCAAAAGCCATCCGGCTGTGTATGGAGTGTGTGGGCATTGGATAAGAAAAAGAAAAAGCTTTCTCCCCTTGCCCGCTTCCGGGGCTTTATACAAGCCGGGGCTACCCTGCTGACCAATCTCCACCTACCCAATTTTGCAAAAGGAGCGCTGTATCAGGGCGGCGGAAAATACGTCTGCGTGCCGGGGCTGAACTGCTATTCCTGCCCGGGCGCGGCCGGTGCCTGTCCGGTGGGAGCATTCCAGGCGGTGGTGGGCTCTTCCAAGTTCCGCTTTTCCTACTACATTACCGGCATCCTCATCCTCTTTGGGGTGCTGCTGGGGCGGTTCATCTGCGGTTTCCTCTGCCCATTCGGGTGGTTTCAGGAGCTTTTGCACAAGATCCCATCCCCCAAGCTTTCCACCAAAAAGCTGAAGCCGCTGCGCTATTTAAAGTATGCGGTGCTGCTGGTCATGGTGGTGTTGCTGCCTTTGCTGGCGGTCAATGAGCTGGGCATGGGCGACCCCTTCTTCTGCAAGTATCTCTGCCCGCAGGGCGTGCTGGAGGGTGCCATTCCCCTCTCCCTGACCAATGCGGGCATCCGCGCTGCGCTGGGCAAGCTGTTCACATGGAAGGCCTGCATCCTGCTGGCGGTCATCGTGGGCAGCGTGGTATTCTACCGCCCCTTCTGCAAGTGGCTGTGCCCGCTGGGCGCGTTCTATGCGCTGCTGAACAAGGTCTCGCTGTTCCAGATGCGCGTAGACACCCACAAATGCGTCTCCTGCGGAGCCTGTGCAAAGGCTTGCAAGATGGACGTAGACATTACCAAGACCCCCAACCACGCCGAATGCATCCGCTGCGGGATGTGCATGAAAGCCTGCCCCACGGACGCCATTCAGTACAAGTTCGGGCTGGGGGACCAATCAAATACCGAAACAACAAAGGAGTAAAACCATGAAGATCCATCGTATTGCCGCACTTTTTCTCAGCCCTGTGCTGGCTTTCAGCCTTGCCGCCTGCGGGCAGGGCGCATCTTCTGCATCTTCTGCATCCTCTTCTGCCGCTTCCTCTGCGGCAGCAGAAAGCAAAACCGAGGAGCAGCTGCTGGCCGAGGAAAACGAGATCCTTTCTGCAAACGATGCTCTGTGGGAGAAAGTGTTCTCATCCATGGACAAAAACGTGACCGAAACCACGATCAGCGCCAACTACGGCGATTTTCTGCTCAGCGCTGTGGAAAAGGCCAAAGATCAGTTCTCGGACGAGGAGTACAAGACCCTGACCGCAGATGCCGAAAAGATTCGTGCCATCGAGGAGCAGATCGCCGCTCTTGCCCCCGCAGAGGATGCCGCTTCCAGTGCCGCCGCACAGGGCACCGCCTTCCCCAAGTTTGAGGGCAGCGATTTAGAGGGCAACCTGGTGGACAACAGCCTGTTTGCGGGCAACGCCTTTACGGTGGTGAATTTCTGGTTCAACGGCTGCAAGCCCTGCGTGGAGGAGTTGGACGACCTGAACGCCCTGAACGAGAAGGTCAAGGCACAGGGCGGTGAGGTCATCGGCATCAACACCGAGACGCTGGACGGCAACCAGCAGGGCATTGATGCCGCCAAAAAACTGCTGGAGACAACGGGCGCAAGCTACCGCAACATCTACTTTGCCTCCGGCAGTGAGGCCGGCAAGTTTGCACTGAACATCATGGCCTTCCCCACCACTTACGTTTTTGACCGGGACGGCAACGTTGTGGGGCAGCCCCTGCTTGGCGGCATCGACAAGGAAGAAAACCTTGCCGCTCTGCAAAAAAATATCGACGCCGCCCTTGCCAAGGACAGCGCCAAATAAACCTTTCTCCCCTGCCGCCTTCGGGCGGCTTTTTTATTTGCGGTGTGCATTGCCATGCACGCCCGGGTGCCGGACGGAATACGCTGTGAGAGAAGCATTCCATTCTCATAGCAAAGGAGCATCCGCCTATGAAAAACACCGGCATTCTACGCATTCAGGCTTTCGGTGCCCGTCAGTCCTCGCCCATCGAGGGTGTTCTCGTCACCGTGTCCGGCAACGGCTTTACCGCTCAGCGTATCACCGACGAGACCGGCACCGCTGCCGACCTTTCCATTGAAGCCCCCTCCTGTGCGCTGTCCCTGCAGGAGGACAACACCATCCGGCCCTATGCCGTTGTGGACCTGACTGCCGCAAAGGCAGGCTTCCGCACCGTGCGCATTCAGGGTGTGCAGATCTTTGCCGGGCAGGTCACACTGGCCCAGCCGGAGATGATCCCTGAGACCGAAGGGGATCGCGACGTGGTAAACCCGCCCATAGTCATCCCGGAACATTCACTGTTCACCGGCGATGGCGGCAGCGGCCCGGACCCCATGGAGAACTGCGTGCCCCGGGTGCTGGACAGAGTCATCATTCCCAAAAACATCACGGTGCATCTGGGCAAGCCTGCGGCATCCGCCCGCAATGTGACTGTCTCCTTCCGGGATTATATCGCCAATGTTGCATCCAGCGAAGTCTACCCTACCTGGCCGGAGCAGGCCCTGCGGGCCAACATCCACTGCCAGATCTCGCTGGCACTCAACCGCATCTACACCGAGTGGTACCCCAGCAAGGGCTACACCTTCAACATCACCAACTCCACCAGCTACGACCAGTACTATGTGCATGGCCGCACCGTGTTCGATGTGATGGTGCGCATCACCGACGACATCTTCAACACCTATATCCGCAAGACCGGCACCGTAAACCCCTACTACTCTGAATACTGCGACGGTAAATCGGTCACCTGCCCGGGTCTCAAGCAGTGGGGCACCGTAACGCTGGCCAATCAGGGCCGTAACGCCTTGCAGATCCTGAAGTATTACTACGGCAACGACATCGAGATCATCCGCACCTCGAACATCCAGTCCATCCCCCAGAGCTACCCCGGTTCGCCCATCCGGCAAGGCGACAGCGGCACAGCGGTGTTCACCCTGCAACGCCAGCTGAACCGCATCACCAAGGACTATCCCTTCCTCGGCCTGCTGACTGTGGACGGCGTGTTCGGGGCCAAGATGGCCGCCACGGTCAGGGCGTTCCAGAAGCAGTTCAACCTGATCGCCGACGGCGTAGTCGGACGACAGGCATGGTACAAGATCAGCTATATCTATGTGTCGGTCAAGGATCTTGCGGAGCTGACCAGCGAGGGCGAGGTGTCCAGCGGCACTCTCTCGGACGGCACATGGGGCGGCACCGTACTGCGCACCGGCTCCACCGGCAGCGCAGTGGAACAGCTGCAGTTCTGGCTGAATACGCTGGCACAGTATGAGTCTTCCATCCCATCGTTAACAGTGGACGGCGTTTACGGCACTGGAACGGCCAACACGGTGCGGGCCTTCCAGCGCAAATACGGCCTGACCGTGGACGGCGTGGTGGGCCGTGACACATGGACCGCACTGTACGACCAGTTCCGCAGCATCCAGTCCGACAACGGCACCCCCAATGCCTACCCCGGCACCGCCCTGCGGGAGGGTGCAAGCGGACAGAATGTGCGGCTGGTGCAGTTCTGGCTCAAGATCGCGCGCACGGTGTACTCGAACCTGAACAACATCACGGTGGACGGCAAGTTCGGCAGCGCCACCACAGCGGCAGTCAAGCGGTTCCAGACCTACTTTGGCCTGACCAGCGACGGTGTGGTGGGCCGCACGACATGGAACAAGCTATACGAGGTGTACAACGACATCGCCAACAAGCTGCTGTCGTCCAGCCTGCGCCCCGGCGAGTACCCGGGCGTGCTGCGCAAAGGCTCTTCCGGCACAGCGGTGCGGGAGCTGCAGTTCTACCTCTACCTCATGAGCGCCTACGAGAGCAGCATCCCGGCCATTGGCATCGACGGACAGTTCGGTGCTTCCACCGAAGCTGCCGTGCGGGCCTACCAGCGCTTTGCGGGGCTGACTGTAGATGGCATCGTGGGACGTACCACATGGAACAGCCTGTACGACAAGGCATCCACTCTGCGGACATCCGGGCCGGTGGTCACCCTGAAACGCCTGCCCTACCCCGGTACCCCGCTCACAGTGGGGTCTTCCGGCAGTGCAGTGCTCTACTACAGCCTGCTTTTGCAGCGCATTGCCTACTACTTTACCAGTGTGGAGAAGCCGCCCCTCTCCGACCAGTACACCGACGAGACTGCCGCCGCCACCCGCAGCGCACAGGAGCTGCTGGGCCTGCCCGAGACCGGCATTGCGGATGCCGGCACATGGACAGCTGTGGAAGCGCTGAGCCTGCAGCTCGCCGCCGAAATGCCCAACCCCGACCGCAGCATCGGGCATGGCCCGGTCTACCCGGGCCGGGCCATCGGCGCGGGCAGCGTGGGGCCGGACGTGGCGCAGGTGGAGACATGGCTGAACGGACGTTCCTGCCTGTACTGCACCGAGGGCTATGTGACCGAGAACCGCTGCTTCGGCCCGGAAGAGACTGCCGCCGTCCGGCTGGCACAACAGCGGGCTGGGAGAGCTGCCCACACTGCAGCAAGGAGGAATGAGCGATGGCACGACTTCTGATCTACGATGCCTACGAGAACAAGGTATACACCTATGCAAACCTGAACGAGAACGACCCCATGCCCTACAGCACCGGCACCACCCTGCGGGTGCGGGAATTCCGGGGCAAATCCGCCAGCCCCACCCTGTGGACCACCATTGCGGCCATGGAAGCGTGCGGTCCATGGAGGGCGGCCACGGCACCCGCAGCCAGCACTACGCGGGCGTATCCTTTGACGTGGGCCAAAGCCTGACCCGGACCGCCCGCACGGCCATCTACAACGCAGCCCGGGGCACCGGGGCATGGGGCTATGTGGAGCCGCTGAGCCAGACCCCCACATGGGTGCACATGGACCGCCGCTACGGCACGCCCGCCTGCAGCGGCACCACAGCAGGCTACCCCACCCTGCGGCGCGGAAGCCGCGGCCGTCATCGGCGTGGGACGGACAAAAACGACGATCGATTGATAAACCCTCTCAGTCTCGCTTCGCTCGCCAGCTCCCCCGAAAGGGGGAGCTCTTTTGCATCTGATGGTTTGCACTCATAAAGCTCGCCCTTCGGGAGAGCTGGCACGGCGTCAGCCGTGACTGAGAGGGTTTTCTTCCCGTGAAACATCCTTCGCTTCCCATCACCGAAAGTTGAAACTTTCTCCCGCATCTGCCCTTTTCGTTGCGCGGTTTAGAAAAACGTGCTAAAATAGCTCTATTATTAAAATGGTTCATGTTGAAAACAAGAGGATTTGAGGGGTATTGTATCATGGAATTTTCCAAACGACTGGACTTGTTCGGCGACGAGATCTTCGCCGCACTGAACGAACGCAAGGTAGCTCTGGAAGCTCAGGGCCGCACCATTTATAATCTGAGCGTCGGCACGCCGGACTTTGCGCCCGCCGAGCACATCCGCAAGGCCATGATGGATGCCGCTGCCGACCCGCAGAACTGGAAGTACAGCCTGCGCGACCTGCCTGAGCTGCTGGATGCCGTGTGCGGCTACTACAAGCGCCGCTTCGGCGTAGAGATCGCGCCGGATCAGGTGGCCAGCTGTGCGGGCAGTCAGGAGGGCGTGGGCCACATTGGTATGGTGCTGTGCGACGAGGGCGACACCGTGCTGCTGCCCACTCCCTGCTACCCGGTGTTCATCGCGGGCAGTCTGCTGGGCGGCGCAAAGCCGTGGTATTACCCGCTGACCAAGGAGCACGGCTTCCTGCCTTATGTGAAGGACATCCCGGAGGATGTGGCCCGCAAGGCAAAGTATATGATCGTCTCCCTGCCCGCAAACCCGGTGGGCAGCGTCGGCTCCCCGGCGCTGTACGCCGAACTGGTGGCCTTTGCCAAAAAGTATGACATTCTCATCATCCACGACAACGCCTACAGCGACATTATCTTTGACGGGGCCGTGGGCAACAGCTTCTTCAATACGCCGGGTGCCATGGATGTGGGCGTGGAGTTCTTCAGCCTGTCCAAAAGCTTCAACGTCACCGGTGCCCGCATCAGCTTTCTTGTGGGCCGGAGGGACGTGGTAGCCGCCTTTAAAAAGCTGCGCGGCCAGATCGATTTTGGCATGTTCCTGCCGGTGCAGAAAGCGGCCATCGCCGCCCTGACCGGCCCGCTGGACATGGTAAAAACGCAGTGCGGCCTGTACCAGCAGCGCCGCGACGCTCTGTGCGGCGGCCTGCGTTCCATTGGCTGGAATGTGCCGGACAGTCACGGCAGCATGTTCGTGTGGGCACCCATCCCAGCAAAGTACGCAAAGAGCATGGACTTCTGTCTTGACCTTGTGGAAAAGAGCGGTGTGCTGTGCACGCCGGGTTCCAGCTTTGGCCCGCTGGGCGAAGGCTACGTACGCTTTGCCCTCACCCTGCCGCCAGAGCGCATTGCCGAGGCAGTGCAGTCCATCAAGGCAAGCGGTATCCTGAACTAAAAAAAAACGGGAACGTCCATGCGGCGTTCCCGTTTTTTTATGCGTTCACAATATTCTCTCCCGCGCCATCCAGCCATGTGCGCAGGTTGTTGGCAGTAATATCCATCAGCCGCTGCAGGGCTTCGTTGGTGGCCCACGCGATGTGCGGTGTCAGCAGGGCATTCGGCAGGCCGCGCAAAGGGCTTGCCTGCGGCAGCGGTTCAGTGCCAAAGGCATCGGCACCGTAAAAGCCAAGCTTCCCGTTTTTCAGCGCATCGGCCACGGCCTGCTCGTCCACCAGTGCACCGCGCGCAGTATTCAGCAAGATCATGCCGGGCTTTGCCTTGGCAAGGGTGGCCGCGTTGATCAGCCCCCGTGTTGCAGGTGTTGCCGGGCAGTGCAGGCTGAGCACATCGCTGCGGGCAAGCAGGGTGTCAAGATCCACGAACTCCACACCGTCGGCTTTGTACTCCGGCCGAACGGTGCGGGTGCACACCAACACCTCCATGCCAAAGGCCTTGGCAATGCGGGCGGTCTGCCGGCCAATGCTGCCGTAGCCATAGATGCCAAAGGTCTTGCCCAGCAGTTCCACCTGCGGCAGCAGACCGTAGGCCGCAGGCTCCTCGGTGCGCCATTGGCCGTCCTGCACAAGGCGATGGTAACGGTCGGCGCACTGGCAGATGGCCAACAGCAGGCTGAAGGTCATCTGTGCCACACTGTAAGTAGAATAGCCCGGCACGTTGGCTACCGGCACGCCATGGCGGCGGCAGGCCTTCAGATCAAGGTTATCCGTGCCGGTGGCAATGATGCCCACCCACCTGAGCTTCGGGCACTGGGCCAGAACGGCTTCGTCGATGCGGCACTTATTCAGGAACACGATCTCCGCATCCCCGATGCGCGACACCACATCTTCCTGCGCGGTGCGCCCATAGCGGGTGATGTCCGGCACAAGCGCCTTCACACCCGACCAGTCCAGATCTCCCTGCTGTATGGCATAATCTTCCAGAACAACTGCTTTCATTTCAACTTCCTCACTTTCACATCATACGGGATACAGTGCCAGCACGGTGCCCTGCGGGCTTTCGCGGCTTTCCAGCGCGGCATAGCCTCGAGCCAGCAGGATGGCAATGTGCACCCGGTCGGCCAGCGGGAGCCATACTGGCGGGCAAATCCGCGCGAGGCACCCCGCGATATTTTTTATATTCTGCGCAAGGCACCCGGCCTGCAGCAGGAAACACGGTGCCAGACTGTCCAGCGGACGGATAGCCCGCAAAGCAAACCCCTGACGCAGATACAGCGGGATCAGCTCTTCTGCCGCACATTCCACCACGGCCCACCGTGCCCGCTGTCGGGCAAGAAACTCCTGCCGGGCAGCAGCCGCAGCCAGCAGCGGCGCAAGGGTCTCGGCGGCATGGCCGTCCGGCCCGGCTGCCGGGGTCAAAAAATATCCGCCTGACGTGCGGTTCCAGCCCAGAAATCGGCGCAGCGCAGCCGCCGCTGCCACATCGGCATCCATGGGCAGCAGGATGCACCCGGCTCCCGGCACACCGCGTGTACTGTACACGCCCCACGCCTCGCCTACCGTCAGCATCCGCAGCACCTCGCTGCGCGGACGGTACACACTGCTCACTTCGCTCTGCGCCAGCTGGCAGAATTCCTCCGCCGAAAGCCGCCTTACCTGCCGCGTGCGCGGCGGGTCACAAACCTGGATCATTTGGTTTCCCCCATTCTTTTTCAGTATGCATCCAGCATACCGGACCGGGGGCGAGAATCGGCGCGAAACAGGGCCGCTCTTTTTGTTTTACAGATCCAGCGTTACATCCTCGCTCAGCACCTGACCAATGGGCTTTGCAATGCACAGGTCGGCTTCCGCATCTGCCCCGGTGGGCTGCATATTGATGACCACCAGATGGTCGCCCCGGAAGTACCGGATCAGTCCTGCCGCCGGGTACACCACAAGGCTTGTGCCGCCGATGATCAGGGTATCCGCATGGCGGATGGCGTTCACCGCGCCGGACAGCACCTCCTCGTCCAGCCCTTCTTCATACAGCACCACATCCGGCTTGACGATGCCGCCGCACTCGGTGCAGCGGGGCACACCGGTGCTGTTGGCAATGAAATCCACATCGTAGAACTTACCGCAGCGGGTGCAGTAGTTGCGCAGGGTGCTGCCGTGCAGCTCGTACACCGTGCGGCTGCCCGCCGCCTGATGCAGGCCGTCGATGTTCTGGGTGACGACCGCTTTCAGCCTGCCCTCCCGTTCCAGCTTTGCCAGCCGCAGGTGGGCCGCGTTGGGCTTTGCCCCCTTCACGATGAGCTTATCGCGGTAAAAACGGTAAAACTCCTCCGGGTTCTCCTCCCAGAAGGTATGACTCAGGATGGTTTCCGGCGGGTAGGCGTACTTCTGATGATAAAGTCCGTCCACACTGCGGAAGTCCGGGATGCCGCTCTCGGTGGAAACGCCCGCCCCGCCAAAGAACACGATGCTGCTGCTTTTGGCAATGATCTCTTCCAATGCCTGTACCATAACAAAAAACGCCCCTTTCGCCGGATGTACATTTGTGTTAAGATAGCTTCAGTATAACACAAACTCACAGGAAAGGAAGCGCAACTTTTGAACGTCTGGTATGTGAACAGCATTCTGGGGACCTTCCGGCTGGAAGAGGAAAACGATGCCATCTGCGGGCTGGCCCTCTGCCCGGACGGGGTGCCGGAACTGGAACCGCTGCCCCGCAAGGTGTGCGAGACACCGCTTTTACAGGAAGCCGAGGAGCAGCTGAACGAATATTTTGCCGGGGCGCGCAGGGAATTCGATCTGCCGCTGGCCCCCAAGGGCACCCCCTTCCAGAAGGCCGTCTGGGCCGAGATGAACAAGATCCCCTACGGTGAGACCCGCACCTACGGCCAGCTGGCCGCCGCTGTTGGCAAACCCAAGGCCAGCCGTGCCGTGGGCGGTGCCTGCCACTGCAACCCCATCGCCATCCTTCAGCCCTGCCACCGGGTGGTGGGCAGCACCGGCAAGCTCACCGGCTACGCCTATGGCGTGGAGATGAAGCAATATTTGCTGGAGTTGGAACAGCAGGAGTAATTTTATGATCGGAATGCCCTCCGCGTTCGCTCTGGGCATTTTCAGCGGAAAATTCATTTTATATTTGTGTTTCAGAAAAGCCTGCGGGCTTTTCTGAAACACTTTTTCACCGTAGGGTCGCTGTGGGAAACTGCATCATACACAAAAGAGCCATTGCACATCCATTTTGTGCAACGGCTCTTTATTTTTCACTCCGTTTTACTGTGCACTGTAAATGCTGCCCATCGTCCAGGAATTATCCGCGCTGTACTTGGCGTGGTTTCGCAGGTAGGTGACCCATGCGCCGTAGCCGTTGCCTGCAGAGAGATGCACGCCATCCGGCGCTGCAAGCATCTCCTTCAGGTTGCCCTCGCCGTCGGCAAGGGTCTCCCACAGGTCAAGGTAAACGCATCCCTTGCTGGCGGCCAGCTGAGCCAGCTGCTCGTTCACACCGCGCAGCACATCCGATGCAAGGCCGGGCTTTTCGGCAGCTGCCGAGGGTCGCACCGGCGGGATAGACTGCACGTAGATCACGCAGTCCTCGCCCAAAGCCTCGCGCAGCATATCCAGCATCTGGCCATAGTAGGCAAGGAAGCGGTCCGAAGCGCCCAGCGTGGTGAGGGTGTTAGTGCCCAGCAGGATATACAGCTTCTTGGGCCGGGCAGCGGCCAGCACATCCAGCGCTACCTCCTGCCCGCGGGTGGGGCTTTTGACTGCGCTGCGGTTCACAATGGCATCCGGGCCAACGCCGGTATAGCCGCAGATGAGTGCCCCATCCAGATTGATCTGGTAATCCGAGAAGCCCACCGTCAGACTGTCGCCCAGAAAGGCTGCGTCCGCAAAGTAGCTCAGGTCCACCTGCCCACAGCTGGGCTGGCGGATGACGCTGGCATCATAGGCTTTGACGGTGTAGGCCCCAGCGCTCTGCTTTGCAGGGCCAAAGTTCTCCAGTGTGACGGCCTGCCCACCGGTGCTGCCATCCTGTGCAGCACTGCTGCTATCCGCTTCGCCCTGCATGGGCAGCGGTGCCAGAATGTTCTCGGCAATGCCGCTGGCGTTGGTGGACGGGGTATCGTCCGCGCCCTCTGCGCCCTTTTCCAAAATGGCCGTGATGGCGTAGGATACCAGCAAAATGGCGACCACTGCGCCCAGAAAGCGCAGCTTGCCGCTGACTGTACCGCGCCGTGCCCGGCGCGGCGCAGAATGATACTCGTGTGAAATGCCCATGGTTTTTCCAGCTTTCTCCATTTTTCCCGCACAGAAGGGGGTTTTATCCGCCCGGGGCTGTGCGTTTTTTATTTTATCATAATTTTTTTGCCTGTGCAACCAATTAGGTCTTGCATACAACAGGCAAAACAGGTACAATAAGGATGTGGTAATTTTGCACATTTTACAAAAGGGTGTGCACATGCCGCAAACTTTTTTGTATCACTTGCAGCATCCGGTTTGTTTGCCGCACGGTCTGCGGGCAGTGCAGGGCCTTTAGACCAAACCCCACTCTGGCGGCGCGGAAGCCGGAACCTGCAGCGATGTACAAATGATAAGAATGAAATTTGCAAAAGGAGGTACTCATGGCCAAGAATGTGATCATTGGTCAGAGCGGCGGCCCTACCGCCGTGATCAACTCCAGTCTGGCAGGCGTGTACAAAGCCGCCTGCAGCCTGGGTGCAGACAAGGTGTACGGCATGAAATACGGCATCGAAGGTCTGCTCAAGGAAGAAATGCTGGAGCTGAACGTCCTGCTGGACGACCGCATGAGCATTGAACTGCTCAAGCGCACGCCTTCCAGCTACCTTGGCAGCTGCCGTTACAAGCTGCCGGACCCGGATGTGGACTCCACGCCCTTCATCAAACTGTTCACCCTGTTTGACAAGTACGACATCTGCGCGGTGTTCTACATTGGCGGTAACGACTCCATGGACACCATCGCAAAGCTTTCCCGCTACGGTGAGCGCGTGGGCAGCAGCGTGCGGTTCATCGGTGTGCCCAAAACCATCGACAACGACCTGTGCCTGACCGACCACACCCCCGGCTACGGCTCTGCCGCCAAGTACATTGCCACTATTTTAAAGGAAGTCATCCGGGATTCCTCCGTGTATGACATCCGCAGCGTGACCGTGGCCGAGATCATGGGCCGACATGCGGGCTGGCTTGCCGGTGCGGCCTGCCTTGCGGGCGGCGACGATTGCGAAGGCCCGGATCTGATTCTGCTGCCGGAGGTGCCCTTCGATCAGGACAAGTTCCTTGCCAAGGTGGACGAGCTGCAGCGCCGCAAGTCCAATGTGATCATTGCGGCCAGCGAGGGCGTAAAGACCGCCGACGGCACCTATCTGTGCGATCTGGTGTCCACCGCAGGCCAGCTGGATGCCTTTGGCCACAAGGCCGTGCTCAGCGGCACCAGCCGTTATCTCTCCGACCTCATCCACGACAAGCTGAACTGCAAGAGCCGTGCCATCGAGTTTTCCACCCTGCAGCGCTGCGCCAGCCATCTGGCCAGCCGCACGGATGTGAACGAAGCCTACGCTGTAGGCGGTGCCGCAGCCGCCGCAGCCTTTGCGGGCGGAAAAGGGATGACCGGCCGCATGATCGCGCTCAAGCGCATTTCCGCTTATCCCTACCAGTGCATCACCGAGTCGGTGGATGTGCAGCAGGTGGCAAATCTTGAAAAGAAGGTGCCGCTGGACTGGATCAGCCCCGACGGGATGCAGGTGACTGCTGCCTTTGAGGAGTACGCCCGCCCGCTGATTCTGGACGAGGTGACCCCCGTTTACGTCAACGGCACCCCGCGCCATATCCGTCTGTAATCCCTTTTCCCGCGTCTGTTTTCGTGCATCCTGCACGTAATATTATATTGCCGAAACAGAAAAACAAAAAAGGAGAAATCATCATGGGTAAAAATGCAATCGTT
>OCAV01001268.1_pt1 | contig 17025 bp, 19 predicted proteins | sample 1538331 | NCBI WGS metagenome assembly OCAV01 (sample SAMEA2580297, study PRJEB22360) | human gut metagenome | biome: human gut; feature: human-associated habitat; material: faeces | place: Denmark | collected 2008/2010
AGGATGTCCTGGGACTGATACTCCCCGGACAGAATCAGATAGAATCCGGTCCGGCATCCCATAGGACCGAAATAGATCGTCCTGTCTGCATACTCTTCATGGTTGCGAAGAAATGTGGCTGCCAGATGCTCTATGGTATGGACTTCAGCGGTGTTCATCACCGGCTCGTCATTAGGGCTGGTCATGCGCAGGTCAAAGGTGGTCACCGGATGGCCTTCTACATAGTCGATCCGGGATACATACACGCCTGGAACCAGGCGAAGGTGGTCTATTGTAAAACTTGTGATTTTTTCCATAACTACACGCTCCTTTTCTTTTTCGTTGTTATTATAGCATTTTTGACGTGAATTTACTATGAAAAACATTCGAAGGTATGATATACTAACAAGGTACGTTAAGGAGGCATATGATGAAGTTATATATTGTCAGGCATGGCGAGACGGATTGGAATAAGAAGAGGAGAATTCAAGGCCAGGTGGACATTCCGCTCAATGATTTTGGAAGATCATTGGCGAGGAAGACGGCAAAGGGACTGTCGGGCATTCCATTTGAAGTATGCTATACCAGCCCGCTTGGCAGGGCAAAGGAGACGGCCAGACTGATTCTGGAAGGCAGAAAGACGCCTATTTTGGAGGATCAGAGAATTATCGAGATGTCCTTTGGAGATTATGAGGGCAAATGCTGCTCAAAGAGCAACTGGGAATTGCCGGAGAAGTTTCGGAGGTTCTTTGATGATCCTGTGCACTATGAAGCCCCTTGCGGCGGGGAAGATTTTATAGATGTCAGAGAGCGTACCGGCGAGTTCCTAAAGGATATCTGCGGCAGAGGACAGTATCAGTCGAGCAACATATTAATCACGACTCATGGAGCAGCGCTGGCTGGCCTGCTGAACAATATCCGGGGCGAGGAATTGTCCAGGTACTGGGGCGTGGGAGTCCACAAGAACTGTGCCGTGACGGAAGTGGAAGTGACGGACGGCATACCCCGGATCATATCAGAGAATGTGGCCTATTATGACGATGAGATAGAGCCATGGGAAGAATAGAAAAGACATGGAGGAAGAGACGATGATTAACGATAAGAAAGTATTATTTAGCGGCATGCAGGCAACCGGGAATCTGACGCTTGGCAACTACCTGGGGGCACTGAAGAACTGGGTTACGCTGAGTGATGAATATGAATGTTTCTACAGTGTTGTAGATATGCATTCCATCACGGTAAGACAGGATCCCGCCACTTTGAGAAAGAGGGCAAGAGCGCTTCTTACGCTCTATATAGCGGCAGGGCTTGATCCAAAGAAAAACTGCATCTACTACCAGTCGCATGTATCCGCCCACGCCGAGTTGGCGTGGATCCTGAACTGCTTTACCTATATGGGAGAACTGAACCGGATGACCCAGTTCAAAGATAAGTCGGCAAAGCATGCGGATAATATCAACGCCGGGCTTTTCACCTACCCGGTGCTTATGGCCGCGGACATTCTTCTATACCAGGCGGATGTGGTGCCGGTAGGAGTGGATCAGATGCAGCATCTTGAGATCACAAGAGACATTGCTGAACGGTTTAATAATATTTATGGGGATGTATTCACCGTACCGGAAGCATACATCGGAAAAGTAGGCGCGAAAATCATGAGCCTTCAGGAACCATCCAAGAAGATGTCCAAGTCCGACGAGAATCCCAATGCCAGCATCTATCTGATGGATGATCCGGATACCATCATGCGCAAGTGCAAACGCGCCGTGACGGATTCCGAGGCCCAGGTTCTATACCGGGATACGCAGCCGGGAATCAAGAATCTGATTGATATCTACAGCGCATGTACCGGCAAGAAGGCAGAAGAAGTAGAAAAAGAGTTCGATGGAAAAGGATATGGAGACTTCAAGACGGCGGTAGGAGAGGCAGTAGTGTCTGTGCTGAAGCCTCTGCAGGACGAAGTGGCAAGGCTTGAGAAAGACAAGGCGTATATTGACGGAATTATTAAGGAGAATGCGGAAAAAGCAGGATACTTCGCTAATAAGACCCTGCGGAAAGTCCACAAGAAGATCGGCTTCCCGGAACGAATTCGCTAGGCAGGCAGAAAAGAGGGGTGCTACGATGAGAATTCAGACGGCAGGCGAGCAGAAATACTATGATTTTATTCAGGAGAGGGCCAAGAGGCTGCAGACGGGCATGATTGTCTGGGGCAGCCTTCTGGCAGTGGCCTTTATCTGCCTGTTTTCCAATATTGTAATTACGGTTATTCTGGCAGTGGGCGGAGCGTTTCTTGCAATGACGAATATAAAAGCCAGGAGCGAGTTGAAAGGCAAACTGGATCAGATCGAGGATAAAGAAGAGTTCTTCCGCCAGCTTATCGCTCCCGACGTGGCAGAATTTTCGGACTGCCATGTTATCATCGCCAGAGATTATATTCTGGTTTATAAAGATGACATATTTATCTACGCTTTTGCAGATATGGAAAAGGTGGAGGTAGGGATCCAGGGAGAGGTAAAAAAGGTGCTCTTCCTTACAGACTGGCAGGGGAAACGCCATGAGATCATATCCGCTGCCAAAGGAGACGGGATGCAGCGGGAGTTTGACCGGATCTATAAGATGCTGAAGGAGAGGCTAGGAAGATAGAACTTATAAGAAAGATAAATCAAGGCCGGATGAGATGGCAATATTATGCCCTCTCATCCGGCCTTTCCGCATAGTGAATTTTCTGATTCCTAATCGTCTTCCTCGCTCTGGACGGTGTAGGTCTGTCTCTTTCTGGCCATCTCGTCATTTTCCAAGTACTCGTCGTAAGTGGTGATCTTGTCGATCAACTTGCCGCCCGGCACGATCTCCATGATACGGTTGGCAGTGGTCTGCACGATCTGATGGTCATGGGAGGTGAACAGAATCACACCCGGGAACTTGATCAGCCCGTTATTGAGCGCCGTGATAGCTTCCATATCCAAGTGGTTGGTGGGCTCGTCCAAGAGTAGCACATTGGCTCCGGAGATCATCATCTTGGACAGAAGGCAACGGACTTTTTCGCCTCCGGAGAGTACCTTTACCTTCTTGACGCCGTCATCCCCTGAGAAGAGCATACGTCCCAGGAAGCCCCGGACGTAGGTTACGTCCTTGATCTCAGAGTACTGGGTCAGCCATTCTACGATGGTATACTCATTTTCAAATTCTTCTCCGCTGTCCAGCGGGAAGTAGGCCTGGGATGTGGTGACGCCCCATTTATAAGTTCCTTCATCCGGCTCCATCTCGCCGGTAAGAATCTGGAAGAGCGTGGTCTTGGCCTGCTCATTGCTTCCAACGAAGGCTACCTTGTCTTCACGGTTCAGGGTAAAAGTGAGGTTATCCAGCACTTTTTCGCCGTCGATGGTCTTGCTGAGTCCTTCTACGGACAGGACTTCGTTGCCGATCTCGCGGTTCGGGCGGAAGTCGATATACGGATACTTACGGCTGGATGGCTGGATGTCATCCAACTGGATCTTCTCCAGAGCCCGCTTTCTGGAAGTCGCCTGCTTGGACTTGGAAGCATTAGCGCTGAACCGGGAGATGAATTCCTGGAGTTCCTTGATCTTTTCTTCCTTCTTTTTGTTGGCTTCCTTCATCTGACGGATCAGAAGTTGGCTGGATTCGTACCAGAAGTCATAGTTTCCGGCATAAAGCTTGATCTTTCCATAGTCAATATCTGCAATCTGGGTGCAGACTTTGTTCAGGAAATACCGGTCATGGGATACGACGATGACTGTATTCTCAAAATTGATCAGGAATTCTTCCAGCCAGGCGATGGCGTCCAGATCCAAATGGTTGGTAGGCTCATCCAGAAGCAGAATGTCCGGGTTGCCGAACAGTGCCTGGGCAAGAAGGATCTTGACCTTCTCCGGGCCATTCAGATTCTTCATAATCTCATAGTGATATTCCGTGGAAATGCCAAGGCCATTCAGAAGAGTAGCGGCATCGGATTCTGCCCCCCATCCGTTCATGGCGGCGAATTCCGCCTCCAGCTCGCTGGCTTTTATGCCATCTTCATCTGAGAAATCTTCTTTGGCATAGATGGCTTCCTTTTCCTTCATAATCTCATAAAGCCTGGCGTTTCCCATCATTACAGTGTCCAGGACGGGATATTCGTCATACTTGAAGTGATCCTGCTGGAGGAAAGACAGACGCTCCCCCGGCGTGATGATGACATCGCCCTTGGTTGGCTCCAGCTGTCCGGAGAGAATCTTCAGAAAGGTAGATTTTCCCGCGCCGTTGGCGCCAATCAGGCCATAGCAGTTTCCTTCGGTAAACTTGATATTAACATCTTCAAACAGGGCCTTCTTGCCGACCCGTAGCGTCACATTGCTTGTACTGATCATAGTATCTGTATGCTCCTTATATATTTGATCTTTTGATATTATATATCCAGCCTATCTTAACAAATATCATGTAAAATAGCAATTAATTTCCGGAAATTGAGAGATTTGGAGAAGATACAGTTTCATTTCTTATGAAAATGGGTATATAATAGCAAGTAAGAAAGCGGGGTATAAAATTATGACGACAGCAACGATTGTACTTGAGGGAGGGGCTACCAGGGGAGTGTTTACTTCAGGCGCCCTGGATTATCTGATGGAGCAGGATTTGTATCTGTCCCATGTGATCGGCGTATCGGCCGGCTCCTGCAATGGAGTGGACTATGTTTCAAAGCAGCCCGGCAGAACCAGGGACTGCATGATACACAAGGAGAAAGAATATAGCTATTATTATGGATTTACTAAGTTCATACGGGAAAAGAGCCTGTTAGATATGGATATGGTATTTGACAAGTATCCCAATGAACTGTTTCCCTTTGACTTTGATACTTATTTTGCCTCGGAGATGGAGTGCGAGATCGTGACTACGAACTGTGAGACTGGACGGGCAGAATATATGAAGGAAGAGGGCGACAGAGACAGGCTTATGAAACTGTGCCGGGCCTCCAGCAGCATGCCGCTTGTATCCCCCATCGTGAATGTGGACGGTATTCCCTATCTGGACGGAGGGCTGGCGGATTCGATTCCGATTAAAAGAGCGCTGGAGAAAGGAAATGATAAGATTGTTCTGATCCTGACCAGGAATCCGGGATACCGCAAGAAGCCTACCACGAAGGCGGTAGCCAATCTGTACCGGAGAGCCTATAAGAAGTATCCGAATCTGGTGCGCACCACCATACGGCGCAACCATGTGTATAACAGGCAGATGGAACTGGTGGAACGGCTGGAGGAAGAAGGAAGAATATTCGTGCTCAGGCCGCTGATCCCTACGGTGTCAAGGCTTGAGAAGGATTATGATACGCTGATGCATTTCTATGAGCATGGCTATAAGACTATGAAGAAAGAATACAAGGCGCTGATAGAATACCTGGAAGCCTAGCAGAACAAGGAGGAAAGAAGATGAATCTCTACGAACACCACATAGCGACAAGCGATTCCCAGCAGATGTCCAAAGTTACCAATATGATCCGGGAAGATATTAAAAAGAGTCACATATCAGAAGGAATTGTCGTTGTCTATTCTCCCCATACGACGGCGGGATTTACCATTAATGAGAACGCGGATCCGGATGTCGTGCATGACATGCTGTATGGACTTGAAGAATCATTTCCTACCAGGACGCGGTATTACCAGCATATGGAAGGCAATTCCCACGCGCATATTAAGACCAGCTTCATGGGGGCGTCCCAGACTTTGATCTTGCATGACGGAGAACTGGTGCTTGGCATCTGGCAGGATGTGTATTTCTGCGAATTTGACGGACCCAGAAACCGTACATTCTATGTCAAGATTATAGAGGGATAGAAGATGGATTATCGCACATTATCAGAATTTCTGGCGCTTGCAGAAAAATTAAAGTGCCGCACGCGGCATTCTTGGATCTCCGGCGGGTGACAGGAGAGCGTGGCAGAGCATACATACCGACTGTGCGTATTCGCCTGGCTTGTTAAGGAGGAATTCCCACAATATGACATAGTTTGTATGTGAAGGAACTCCGGGAAGCCAGATAGGATGGCTTCCCTTTTTTATAGATCCTCCAAGTTAATTCCTCTTGGAGTTTCCATATGCTTTAAGGTTACATCAAAGATATTCTCTGTATCGCCTGATTTCATGGCGTTCAGTATTGCAAGATGTTCTTCATAAGTATTTTTCATTCTTCCTTTATGGGAGAGGGAGAGTTCTGCAAGTCTCCGCATCCGGTACATGAAGGTATTGTAAATAGAACAGAACTGTTCATTGTCAAGATACTCTATGATTTTCGTGTGGAACTGGAAATCGTACTCGCAGAATTCTTTAATAGACTGGGTAGAATCCAGTACGCGTTTCAGTTTTTCCATAATCCCATCCAATTCCTTAAATAATTTCTTCGCATTCCGGCTTTGGAAAGTCTTGGAAATCTGCAAGGTACAGTAAGATTCCAGGGCTGAACGTACCTGGAATGTCTCATTGACATCCTTGCGGCTCAACTGGTGCAGCATAAAGCCTTTGCTTGGGATAATATCAATATAGCCTTCCTGGGCCAGCCGATGGATGGCATCCCGGAACGGAGTACGGGATATACCCAGTTCCTTTGATAATTTGGTTTCTGAATAGATTTCCTGATAGGAAAGCCTGTTGGTTATAATGAGATTCTGAAGATGCTGGTATGCTTGTTCGTTTAACGGTATCATAAGTACTCCTTAAGTTATAATAAACATTTTTTTAACGAAATGAGTGTAAAAAATACATTTCTAAAGTCTGTAAATATCATACAACAAACAGAGAAACGGGTCAATAGACAGTGATACAGGCAATTGAAAATGATTGTATAAAACGTTAAAAAAATAACAAATGAGGAAGGAGGATTATATGCAGAATGTACAAAAATAAAGACTGAAAACTGTTAAAACAGAGAAAAGAAAACAAGGACTTGACCGGTATACCGGTATGTAGTAGAGTGGTGATAAGAACAGAAGTAATGAACAGATTGCTTCAATGTGAACAATAATGAACACAAAGAAAGGAAGAGGAAAATGAAAGTAGGGTTTATCGGACTTGGAATTATGGGAAGGCCTATGGCAAAGAATATGGTGAAGGCAGGCGTTGACCTGATGGTAGCGGATTTGAACAAAGAAGCTGTTGCCGACGTTGTGGCTGAAAGAAGGTACATATGCGCAGATCGGGGCAGAATGCGGCGTGGTGTTCACAATCGTGCCAAACGGCGATATCGTGAAATCGATTCTTTTTGATGAGGGCGGAGTTGCGTCTACTTTAAAGGCGGGCAGCATTGTATGCGATATGAGCTCGGTTACGCCGGTAGAATCTAAGGAATGCTATACTAGGCTGAAAGAGAAGGGCGTCGGATTCATAGATGCACCGGTATCCGGAGGCGAGCCGGGAGCGGTCGCGGGAACGCTTGCGATTATGGCAGGAGGAGAAGAGAAAGATTTCCAGGCGTTGAAAGAATACTTTGATATCCTGGGCTCTTCTGCCTTGTTAATCGGCGGTTCCGGAAGCGGCAGTGTTACCAAACTTGCCAATCAGATTATCGTAAATAATACGATCGCCGTTGTATCGGAAGCTTTCGTACTGGCAGCCAAGGCAGGGGCAGATCCACAGAAAGTATATGAAGCGATCCGGGGCGGGCTGGCAGGAAGCGCGGTTCTGGATGCTAAGATCCCGATGATCGTAGAGCGCAATTTCAAGCCGGGCGGTCCAATCCGAATTAACCATAAGGATATTAAGAATGTGGTAAATACCGCACATGCGGTGGATGTACCGATACCATATACCGCTCAACTCTATGAGATTCTCCAGACATTAAAAATCCATGGACATATGGAAGATGACCATGCCGGCATCGTACAGTATTTTGAGAAACTGGCAGACGTTGAAGTAAAGAAATTCGACTAAAGATATAGGACTAAGATAATAGCAGCGGGAGGATACAGATATGTCAATTGGAGCAGAGGCATTGACCTCATATAAGAAAATTGATGAGGCCTATATTGACGGCCTGTTAAAGAAAGAGATCGAGGCAAGCAATAAGAAGATTGTGGTGCTGGATGACGACCCAACAGGCGTGCAGACGGTTCATGATATCTCCGTCTACACAAACTGGGATAAAGACAGCATCCGGCAGGGGTTTGACGAGGAGAACAGCCTGTTCTATGTCCTGACCAACTCAAGAGGGTTTACGGTAGAGCAGACAACGAAGGCCCACAATGAGATCGCGTCAGTGGTAGACCAGGTTGCAAAAGAGACCGGGAAGGAATATATATTCATCAGCCGGAGCGACAGCACGCTGCGCGGCCATTATCCGCTGGAGACGGAACTTCTGAAGGATAAATATGAGAAGAACACGGGCAAGACGATCGACGGAGAGATTCTCTGTCCATTCTTTAAAGAAGGCGGAAGATATACGGTTGAAAACGTACATTATGTCAAATATGGGGAGAAACTGATTCCAGCCAATGAAACAGAATTTGCAAAGGATAAGACTTTCGGTTATACGGCTGCGACCGTGCCGGAATATGTGGAGGAAAAGACGAAAGGGGCATATAAGGCTGCGGATGTAACCTGCATATCCCTGGAAGATATCCACAATATGGATATTGATAAGATTGAAGCGCAGCTGATGGCTGTCAAGGATTTTAATAAGATCGTGGTAAATGCTGTTGGTTATGCGGATGTAAAAGTATTCTGCACAGCGCTTTACCGGGCAATGGCAAAAGGAAAAGTCTTCATGTTCCGTACAGCGGCAGCCATTGTTAAGGTAATGGGCGCGGTTACAGATCAGCCTCTTCTTACCAGAGGCCAAATGGTAGTCCGGGAAACGGACAAGGGAGGAATCATAGTCGTAGGCTCCCATACGGACAAGACGACAAAACAGGTGGAGGCATTAAAAGAACTGGACGGCATTGAATTTATTGAACTGGATGCCACACTTGTAAAAGATGACGCGGCATTTGAAGCAGAAGTGCAAAGATGTCTTGACCAGGAAGAAGCATGCATCAGGGAAGGAAAGACGGTATGCTGCTACACAAGCCGCGCTCTGATCACCGCTGACACCGGAGACAAAGAAGACGAGCTTCGGCTCTCTGTAAAAATATCTGATGCAGTCCAGTCGTTAGTAGGCCGCTTAAGCGTTACGCCAAGCTTTGTCATTGCAAAGGGAGGAATTACATCCAGCGATGTAGGAACCAAAGCGCTTGCAGTAAAAAAGGCCAATGTGCTGGGACAGATAAAGCCGGGGATTCCTGTGTGGCAGACAGGGCAGGAAAGCAAGTTTCCTATGACTCCGTATGTAATCTTCCCGGGAAACGTAGGAGAAATCACTACGCTGAAAGAAGCGGTTGAAGTATTGATGATTAAGTAATTGTTCATAATGAACATAAACGAACAGTTTTTATTGTGCGTTTTTACGGAAATATTGATAAAATTTAGATTAAATTGACAAAAACGAACATCGGAAGTACAATATAAACATAAAAGAACATTTGTTATGTGAAAGGAGCTAGTTGATGCCTCAATGTGTTGTAATAGCAGATGACTTAACAGGAGCGAATGCCACCGGAGTACTTCTGAAGAAGATGAACTACAAAGCCTACACGGTAATGAATACGGAACGGATTGAACTGTCAACCCTGACGGACTGCGACTGCGTGCTCTATCCCACGGACAGCCGGGGAGTGGAGCCGACAATCGCGTACAACCGGGTACATAACGTGTGCAATCTGCTGAAGGGAAAGGATGTCAAGGTGTATTCAAAGCGTATTGACAGTACGCTGCGAGGGAATCTTGGCAGCGAGACGGATGCCATGCTGGATTGTCTGGGGGAGGAATATGTGGCTATCGTTGCGCCCTGCTTTCCATCCTCAGGCAGAGTCGTAATCGGAGGATATATGCTGGTCAATGGGATGCCGCTTCATAAGACGGATATTGCTCTTGATCCGAAGACCCCGGTCACGATATCCGAGGCAGCGGTATTGTTTGCACAGCAAAGCAAGTACAAAGTATCTTCCATAATGATGAGGGATATGATGCATGGAAAACACTATCTGGCTGACCGGATGAATAAACTCGTGTCAGAAGGAAGCAGGATATTGGTTCTGGACTGTGTGACCCAGGAGGATCTGGATCTGATCGCAGATGCTGTAATTACCAGCAAATTAAAGACTGTGGCGGTTGATCCCGGCGTATTTACAGCTACGCTATCCAGAAAACTGATCGTGCCTGCCAAGAAGAAAGAAAAGAATAGGATTCTTGCTGTGGTGGGTAGCGTCAATCCAAATACAAAGGTACAGATGGAAGAACTCTGGCTCTCCCAGAGAACCCACAATGTATTTGTAAATACGAAGGAATTGCTGGAGGGGCAGGAAAGAAGAGAGGAGGAAATTGTCCGGGCAACAGAAGCCATCCTTAAAGAATGCGACAAGAATGTGGTATGTACCGTGACGGGCGATGGCATCTATCCTGAGAACCGGATAGATTTCAAGCCATATATGGAACGCGACAAATGCACCCTTGATACCGTGACAGGAATAATTAACAGTGCTTTTGCAGAGATTACTTATAGGATATTCAAGGCGGAGCCTGCATTTAAGGGGCTCTATACCAGCGGCGGAGATGTTACAGTTGCCGTGTGCCAGAGATTTAAGACTGCCGGCCTGAGCCTGATGGATGAAGTATTGCCGCTGGCCGCTTATGGACAGTTCCTGAAAGGAGAGTTCGAAGGCGTGCATATCATTACCAAAGGCGGAAGCCAGGGCGGGCGGGATGCGATCAATCAATGTATTACCTATCTGAAAGAAAAACTGTATATATAGAATCTGAATTTTATCAATGAAAGGACGAAGAATTATGAAAAAATCATTAATCGCAGTACCAATTGGGGATCCGGCAGGGGTCGGGCCGGAAATTGTCGCAAAGGCAGTCGCTTCAAAAGAAGTGGCGGATGTGGCAGGATGCATTATCGTTGGCGACAAGACGATCGTGGAAAATGCCATTAAGATCACAGGAGCGGATCTTAGAGTCCATGTTATCAACGAGCCGAAAGAAGGAGACTTCCGGGAGGGAATCCTCAATCTGATCGACTTAGGCAATGTTGATATGGCCGGTTTTGAATTTGGCAAGGTCAATGGAATGTGCGGCAAGGCCGCCTATGAATACATTGCAAAAAGTATTGAACTTGCAAATGACGGCAAGGTTGATGCTGTCGCTACCACGCCAATCAATAAGGAGTCTTTGCGCGCAGGCGGAATCAACTACATCGGCCATACAGAGATTTTTGGCGCCCTTACCGGCACCGAGGATCCTCTGACCATGTTTGAGACGAATGGAATGCGCGTGTTTTTCCTGACCAGGCACGTATCCTTGCGAGAGATGCTGGATATGATTACGAAAGAACGAATCAAGGATTATGTAAAACGGTGCCTGGAAGCCTTGAAGAGGCTGGGCGTAACGGACGGGACAATGGCAATCGCAGGACTGAATCCGCATAGTGGAGAGCATGGTCTGTTTGGATGGGAAGAAGTTAATGAGATCACTCCGGCGGTCGAGGAACTTAAAGCAGAAGGATATGATGTAGTCGGGCCTATTGGGGCGGACTCGGTCTTCCATCAGGCAGCCTTGGGCAAGTATAACAGCGTATTGTCCCTCTATCATGATCAGGGGCATATTGCAACGAAAACCCTTGACTTTGAAAGAACGATTGCGATTACTAATGGAATGCCGATCCTTCGGACATCTGTGGATCATGGAACAGCGTTTGATATTGCCGGAAAAGGAATTGTAAGCGCTGTCAGCATGATCGAGGCCATCTTGTTGGCGGCGAAATACGCACCAAATTTTACAAAGTAATTCTTTAATGAAGGAAGAGGAGAACGAATATGGTAAACGGACTTAGTGGGGAAAGAATGTTGGTTGGACTGGCAATCGGTATTGCCATCCTGATATTTTTAGTATTAAAAACAAAAGTACAGGCGTTTCTGGCACTTATTATCTGTACAGTTATCGTTGGGATTGTCGGCGGAATGCCGCTTTCCACTATTACGCTGGAAGATGGCAAGGCCTTTGGAATCGTAAATTCCATTACCACCGGCTTTGGAGGAACGCTGGGAAGCATTGGCATTATCATCGGCTTTGGCGTTATGATGGGCCAGTTGTTTGAAGCAACAGGAGCTGCAAAAAGAATGGCTCATACATTTCTGAGGTTATTTGGCAAGAAAAGGGAAGAGGAAGCATTAGCTCTGACTGGATTCCTTGTATCGATCCCGATATTCTGCGATTCAGGATTTGTAGTACTTGCACCTATCGCAAAAGCGATTTCAAAGGCAACAAAGAAGTCCATCATCGGGCTTGGAGTCGCACTTGCGGCGGGCCTTGTCATCACGCATTCCATGGTTCCCCCGACACCGGGGCCGCTGGGAGTCTGCGGAATCTTTGACATTGATGTAGGAAAATTTATCCTCCTGTCACTGGTGCTCTCACTTCCGATGGCAATTGCATGTATCGCTTATGCGAGACTGTATCTTTCTAAGAAATATTACCGGATTCCGAATGATGAGGGAGAGATCGTAGAACTTCCTTATCAGGAGCCGGATTACGAGAATGCATTCTCAATGGATGTAAAGGGACTTCCTGGAACATTAGAGTCATTCCTGCCATTGATCGTGCCTATCGTGCTGATTCTGATCAATACGGTTGCCAGCGCACTTGGAAAGACAGAAGGATTTATGGAAATCCTCATTTTCCTTGGACAGCCGATTATCGCGGTAGGGCTTGGACTTCTGGTGGCAATCTTTACATTGGGAAGGAAGCTGGATCGGCATACGGCGGTAACGGAGATGGAACGAGGAATGATGTCTGCAGGTATCATCATGCTGGTTACCGGTGGCGGCGGAGCCCTTGGACAGATCATCAAGGATTCCGGACTTGGTACATATATGGCAGAAGGCCTTGCAAAGACGGCGATTCCGATCATCATCCTTCCGCTTCTGATTTCAACGGCAATGCGCTTCATCCAGGGTTCTGGCACGGTCGCTATGACAACAGCCGCAAGCATCTCTGCCCCGATCGTGATCGCGGCAGGCGTAAGTCCTCTGCTGGGCGCGGTGGCATGCTGCGTGGGCTCCCTGTTCTTTGGATACTTTAATGATAGTTATTTCTGGGTGGTCAACAGGACGCTTGGAGTAAGCGAGGCAAAAGACCAGCTGACAATATGGTCTTTAACATCTACGGTTGCCTGGGCGGTCGGCGTAGTGGAAGTATTAATATTGAATATTTTCATGTAATAGAGTAATATAGATACAGCGGGAGAGAGTCTTCCGCTGTATATTTGCTTTTGAAGAGAGGAGTGGGGCTATGCTTGCAGCAGAAAGGCAGTCCAGGATTGTGGATGTCATCCGCAAGAAGGGAAGCGTCCATGTAGATGAACTGGCAAAGGAACTCAGTGTCAGCCCAATGACCATTCGGAGGGATCTGGTAAAATTACAGCAGGATGACAGAATAGAGCGATGCCACGGAGGGGCGATGGCAAAGCAGGAAGTTACCTATGAGGATAAGCTGACCAGCCATAAAAAAGAAAAAGAGAAGATTGCAAGATGCTGCTTTTCGTATGTCTCAGAAGGAGATACGGTTTTCTTGGATGCGGGGACCACGACTTATGAGATCGCCAGACTGATCAAAGACATCCCAGGAATCCTGATCGTTACCAATGATCTGGAGATCGCCAGGCTTATTAAGGACAGCGACGCGGAACTTTTTATCTGTGGCGGCAGTGTACAGAAATCTACCGGAAGCATGTTTGGACATTATGCAACCCAGATGCTGGCGGATTTTAAGTTCGATGCGGGCTTTTTCGGCGCGGCATCCATCAATGAAGATTTTGAAGTGATGACTCCTACGATAGATAAGATGTGGCTAAAGAGGGAAACGCCCAGACAGTGCAGAAAATCCTATCTGGTGGCAGACAGATCCAAGTTTGGACGACAGGCAATGACAAGAATCAATACTCTAGGAGATTACAGCGCTGTTATTACAGACAAAGAGTTTGCCGAAGCAGATTTGGAAAGACTGGAACATATGAATGCCGTAATTATTGAGGCAAAATAAATATTTGGCGCAAGTGACAGAGGCTTAGACAGTAAGCCGACAAAACGCCGTAACCGTAAATCTGATGATTACGGTTACGGCGTTATTATGATTGCCTTAATAGGCGACTTCCTGAAGATAAAGTCCCTTTGGGTCGCAGGGGGCGCTTGCCAGCTGTCTTCCCGCGAAAATCTCCTCGATATCTTCCTTTCTTCTGGTGCCAAAGCCGATATCCATCAGCGTGCCTATGATGAGGCGCGCCATATTGTGCAGGAAGTCATCCGCATGTATCAGAATCTGCATCTCCTCCGTATCCCCATATACCTCGATCTCAAATATCTGGCGTTCCGTGGACTTGCTCTTCTTCGCGGTGGAGAAGTTCTTGAAATCATGCTTTCCGATTAAAAGCATGGCGGCCTGCTGCATCACCCGCTTGTCAGGTATCTTAAAACAGTGGTAGGTGTACTTCCGGTCAAATACACTGGGGACATCATCGATGGTCATGCGATAGACGTAAGTCTTGGAGGCGGCATTGAGCTGGGCGTGGAAACGTTCCGGAACCTCCTCAACCTCCGTGATAGCGATATCCATGGGAAGATAGCGGTTCAGATAATGCTTGATCTCCAAGACATCCATTTTGGACTCCGTCTTAAAATTGGCAATCTGGGCATAGGCATGGACGCCTACTTCCGTGCGACATCCGCAGTTCAGTTCGATTAGATATTCGCCGCTCATCTTTCTTAAGACTTCTATTATCTTGTTGGATACCGTATTATTGGATTCTTCCTTGCCAAGGCGTGTCCAGCCCTGGTAGCGGCTGCCGTCATATTTTATCGGTTATTTTATGTTTCCAAATGCCTCTTCTCCTTTGATTATGTGTCATCTATCTGTAGCATTGTACAATGGAAAGTACATAAAATTAATTTAAGTATATCAAATCTTGTGCTATAATGAAAGAGCCTGGCAAGAAAAGAATAGAAAGAAATTGTAGGAAACAGTAGGGAAGGGCAAGTCATGGTACATTCAATATCGAAGGAAGAACTGCTGGAGGCAGGATGCCTGCATGCCGGGAAGCTGGATGAGGCATTTGCGTTATACAGAAGCGCTTTTATATCTGCAAATAACGAATCTGATATGCTTGTTTTCATCAGGAGACTATACAGCGTAAATGAGGGGGCAGTTTTTGCGGACTTCTATTATCCGGTCCTGGATGCGCAGTCCCAGGAAAGATTCCGGGCATGCCTTAATGGGCCGCAGCTTAAAATGGCAGAAGCGTTCCAAGCATCCGACGGACAGGTATATTATCCGCTGGAAGAGGAAAGGATGCTGGACTTTCTTGTTGTGGCCACGGCCAGAAATTGGCTGTTTTCAACATTTTATTTTGCTGATAAAAAAGCGATGCTGTGGGGAAACTATGATTTGAAATTTCCGATATTCTGCGAAGATGAAGCAAATCTGCAGGAATACATGGAACTTGCCAAAGTATATGGATTGGAGTGTCATAAATGAGTATAAAGAGTAAAAAAGTATCAGAAACAATGGTGCAGACCGTTCATATGGTCCGGCCTAACCACCTGAATGCGGCAGGCCGCCTGTTTGGGGGCATGCTGATGCAGTGGATTGACGAGGTGGCCGGACTGGTGGGAAAACGGCATACCCATATGAACGTGATCACCGCCTCTGTTGATAACTTAAGATTCCTAAGAGGCGCCTACCAAAGAGACGTGGTAGTCATCATTGGGAAGGTGACATATGTGGGGAATACTTCCATGGAAGTCAAGGTGGATACCTATAAGGAGTCCCTGGAGGGGGAGCGCACGCCAATCAACCATGCTTACTTTACAATGGTGGCACTGGATGAAAACGATAAGCCGACCCAGGTTCCAAGGCTTGAACTGGAGACTGACGAAGAGCGGGAAGAGTGGGAGAGAGCAAAAAAAAGACGCGAAATCCGTATGATGAGAAAAGAAGAAGGCTTCTAGATATAAAAAAGCAAGGCGTATAAACTGCACGCCTTGCTTTTTTTGAAATGCTTGGAAAGCGGCGGGGCTGCCCGGTGGTATCAGGACACTGCCTAGACGCCGCCCTTTTTCATGTAGGTGGTCACCATCTTTACCATGTTCTCAATCTGATCCTGTTCTTCTTTGGGCTTTCCTTCTTTGAGAACGGCAATGATCAGGGACATCTCGTCAGGGGTAAAACGGACGCCTTTTTTGTTGGCGCTGGTAATCAGCGCCATCATCACGGGAGCCAGGGACTTGCCTGACTTGCCCTGGGTCTGCTTGGATGCGGTCTTGATCAGTTCCAGCTTCACCGGGTCGATATTCTTCATTGCGGGATGGTTAATCCAATCATTCATTGTCTGATTCTCCTTTCTGATTGTCCGAATTGGCTTGATTCATTTCTTCGTCAAACATGCTGCTGTACGTATTGAACATTTCCTGCTGGTCGGGACTTAGCATGCCTTTCATCAGATCCATGGGATTAAAGGCGCCAAAGCCCTGGCTTGCGGAGCCATCCGTATTCTGGGAAGCAGCCTCGGACATTTCCTGCATTCCCTGCATCATTTCTATCATATTCATCATGGCTTCCATCTGTTCCATCATTTCTTTTTCTCCCGGTTCCATGAAAGGCTTCAGTTCATCTATTATTCTAAAGGAAGGGCCGTGGGAGGAAAATCCGTGGAAATATTCCATAGTGTGCCTTAATTCCAGGAACTTTATATAGATTGCCATAAAACGCTGCATGGATTGGGGAGTGTATGGAAGCAGCAGTTTTAAAGAATACAGATAAGGCGGCGTGACCATGCTGTCAAAAGGGGTCATCGGCTTTGGTGGTTTTCGTTCCATAGGCACTCCTTAAAATAACGTTGTAAATATATATGTTACGAGAATGGGTTTTATGAAATATGCCCAAACTAAATATAAAGATTTCCATATATTATAAGGTAGGA
>OCAV01001270.1_pt1 | contig 16985 bp, 10 predicted proteins | sample 1538331 | NCBI WGS metagenome assembly OCAV01 (sample SAMEA2580297, study PRJEB22360) | human gut metagenome | biome: human gut; feature: human-associated habitat; material: faeces | place: Denmark | collected 2008/2010
ATATTTTCAAAATATCTATAGCGCTGTATAATTGTAAAAAGAAAGGCTTTCTTTAATGAAAATACATACTAAGTTATTGTTAATCCTGGTATTGTTTTTGCTTTCGGGCTGCTTTGGTTCTTATTATGAACCGGAGCCGGTCGGCATTGGTAAAGGCAGCGACGAGCTGAAATTGTCTCCGTGTGCCTGTATGGAGCTTGATTTGCCCAAGGATTTACCGGATTGGTTCGTAGCCACGATTTAATTTGGGGTAACAATAAATGGCAGACAGAATTGAAGGAAATCAAAACCCCCGCCGCCTGATTGGCTCAAATATGCGTCGTCCCGGAGTGAAACCTCGGACCGGCGATTTGTTTGTTGCCAATGTCGGCGAAAAAAGGTATTTGTGGACGGCACGAGCGTTTGCCGTTATTACCGCGTTGAGCATTTGTTGCAACATTGTTTTGATTTTGGCAATTTTCCAGGTTTTGCCGTTGTATCGCGTCGAGCCGTTTCTTCTCACTTTCCAAAACCGTTCCGAGCAGGTTTATAATATTCAGCCGATTAAAGAAGGACTGCGTAACCAGAAGGCCATTACGGAAGTTTTCGTTCGCGAGTACGTTCTTTTGCGCAGTACGTTTGATCGTGAAATTCCCGAAATGGAAGCTCGCTGGATGCCCGGCGGTCCCATTCAGGAAATGTCGGATCCTAAGGTTTATCAGGATTTCCTGACCAATACCGCCAATAAGGCTCTTGCCGTTATTCGTGCCCGCGGTCTTTCCCGTGAAGTTAAGATTCTTTCGGTTAACGAACTGACGAACGGCATTTGGCAGGTGGAATACGAAACCCGGGATATGTATCCGGATTCCGACCGTCCCGAAGTCAATTACTGGACGGCCTCTTTAAGTGTCGGTTATCGCACAAAAAGCGTCAAATATGGAGATAGGTTGAAAAATCCGGTCGGCTTTACGGTATCGAGGTATTCTTTAACCTTCAATAAGGTGGAGTAAGTTTAAGGTGAATTTTATGGCATGTCGAATTTTTAAGGTTGTATCGTTGGTGGCACTTGCCGTCGCCGGATTTAGCTCTGCACTTATGGCTCAGGTTGATCAGCAGGTTATGGACGCCAGTGCCGAACAGGCTCAGGGAAATTATACGCCGATGAATCTCGGCTATGCCGGCTTCAATTCTCTGGGAATGACCCAGGCCGCTTGGCTTGACCCGCTGGAAAACCTCGGCGAAGGCCAAAGCCGTCCGGCATATTCCAGATATTATTGGTCGCCTGATTTGGTTTTGCCTATCCGCCTGCGTGAGGGAATGATTACCTTGGTGAACTTCCCCGGCTGGGAAATGATTGAAGACATCTTTATTGGTGACAATGCCACTTTTGACGGTCAGATTTCCGGTCCCAACAGCCTTTTGCTTTATCCGCGCAAGGGGGCGAACGTCGGTGTTGACACCAACGTTATCGTTTTTGGTCGTTCCGGCAACCGTTATGTCTTTTATGTTAAAAGCGAAGCTGTTAATACCGAGCGTCTGACCAACTCGATTATTGATATTGACGTTATCGGCGGTCAGGGCGGAACCGGAAGCGGTTTCGGTTCGCTGCGCTCCGGCGGCGGAGTTGGCGGACAAAACACCGGCGGTACCACGTCGGGCGGCAAGTCTGTCGATGCGTCTATACGCGCCGTTTCCAAAAGAGCGACTGGCTGCGGGAGATTCCTCTTGACCCGTCCAAATTCCGGTTTGACCTGGAAGTCTATGTTCCCAATCCTGATGATGTGGTGATTGCGCCGGAACGCGTATGGCGCGATGACATCTTTACCTATATTGATTTGGGTAAAAAGGCGCTTAATATGATGCAGCGTCCGGTTGTCAGTATGATTGTCGAACGCGTTGAAGTTCCGGTCGGTTTCCGCACCAAAGGCCCTGACAATCGTTTGATTATTGTTGAAGGGGTCGGTGATTTGGTTTTGCGTAACGGCAAGCGGATTATCTGTATTAAGTTGCGTCGTTCTGATGAATCCGGTTTGGAATATGCTATTGATTCTGCCGACTATCTCCCGCCGAAGTGGGAAGTTCCCGCTCCGTTGCCCGAGAGTGTAAACGGTGGTGCCGGAGCTGCCGGCGGGGCTATGCCTGCCGGAGCAAACAACGGTATCCCCGGTTTCGGAACCCCGGCTCAAATGCAGGCAATGCCTTATGGAGCCGGCGGCGGACAGGCTCAGGGCCGTCCCGGACAGTATGATGTCCAGATTGGTCAGAGCCAGGTGATTGTGCCGCAGTATAACAACGGTGCCGCCGGGCAAAATATAAATGTCGGTTATCAGCCGGGCGCTGCCGCAAACTTTGATTATTCAAAAATGCAGCACATCAGTAACAACGGAGCCGGAATCCAGCAGCCCAATCCTTATTTGAGGCAATATGGCTATGGCTCGGGATTTACGGATGTCAGCAACTCCAATATTTCTATTGAACTGGGGACTGACAGCGATGTCAGCAATCTGGAAAATCTGTGGGACGACCTCTCCAAAAAGTACAGCGCCGATTTGAACCGCTATGAACCGTTCTTTTCTGTCGATGCTCCTGCCGATGGTCAGGGAAAAGAGCTGTTCCACCTTCGCGTCGGGCCGATTAAGAGCCTTGAAGAGGGCGACAAAACCTGCGGAATTTTAGGGCGTAACGGCGTATTCTGCAGCGTGGTAAGAACTCAGTAATGGAAACTAATGGCTAGAGATAATTTAACACATTCCGAGAAGTATATTAAAAAAACCAATCGTATCATTCTTACGATTGGTATTACTTCTTTAATTATCTTTATCTTTGGCGTTATTCTGCTTATTAAGAGCAATCGTTCGGTCGATGACTATGAAGAGCCGGTGTTTACCGACAATGCCGATGTTCTTAATATGGAAGAAGCCAGCCCTCTGACCCAGAATATTGAATTTGGCACCATTGACGGGGAGATTCCGCTGACGGCAACTCCGGATCCGGTACTGATGGGACAGGTGATTCTGGGAACCGATGCCAAAAACGTTTTGACGTTGGGAACCAACGGCAAGGCAGCAATCAAAATTTTGTCGGTGGAATTGGCCGAGCCGCCGGCAGACGGATTTACCTTTCACAACGGCTGCGTCAACAAAACTCTGAGCGGCGAAGAAACCTGCCATATCACCATGAACTGGGTTCCCGTCGTTGCCGGAAACGTTCAAAATAATTTTGTTATTACCTGGCATGAGGTCAATCTGGGACAGGAAAACGCCAAGGCGGCCAAAGTTCCCGTAACTGGAAATGCCGTAAACAAGGAAGATTGCACCCTTTGCGAAAATGTAATCACCGATGCCGGCGTTTCTCCTGCCGAACCTAAGATAACCCGTTCGGCCGTCGGACCGGACGGCAAAGTCATCGGTACCGTTGACGAAGACGGCTATGTCCGCGATGCCGCCGGCAATCTCATCGGCCGCACGAATGACAAGGGAATGGTACTGGACAAAGACGGCAACGTTATCGGCGTTGCTGAAAACAGACGTGCCGTTTATGACGAATTCGGCAATCTTATCGGCTATGTCAATCCTGACGGAACCGTTGTTGACAAGGACGGCAACATTATCGGCCGAATGCTTCCTGACGGAACGGTGGTTGATTTGAACGGCAAACCGATAGGCAAAGCTGTCGAAACGGGTTTTGTATATGACAAGGACGGCAACATTATCGGCCGTATTTTGCCGGATGGCACCGTGGTAGATATGAACGGCAATGTCATCGGCCGTGTTAACGAAAACGGCGAAGTCGTTGATGCCAACGGTAACGTCATCGGCTATGTTACCAAGCCCGGGCGTGTTGCGGTTGATGAAAACGGCGACGTTTTGGGCGTGGTTATGCCCGACGGTTCGGTTGTCGATGCCAATGGCAATGTCGTGGGAACGGTTGATGAAAACGGTAATGTCGTAAAAAAAGGCACTATCGGCACCGCCGGTAAAAAGGTTCGCCTGGCCTACGACAAAGACGGCAATGTTATCGGATATATCGACGAAGACGGCAATGTCAGGGATTTTAACGGCAATATTATCGGTAAAATGCTTGAAGACGGAACCTTGGTTGACCTTAACGGCAATGTTATCGGTAAGGCCGGAGAGTTTGTCAGCCTGGCGTTGGACAAAGACGGCAAGGTTATCGGTTATGTCGGAGCCGACGGCAAGGTTTATGATTTTAACGGCAATGTGATAGGTTATGTTGATGAAAGCGGCAACATCTACGATCTTGACGGTAATATTATAGGTTCATTGGTTCCTTTGCAGTTTCTGCCGATAACGCCTCAGGGAAGCCTGCTCGGAACCGTTCAAAATGACGGCTCAATTGAAAACCAGTCCAAGCAAATTGTCGGAAGGGTCTTGTCTACCGGCCTGGTGAAAGAGCCTAACGGCAACAAAATAGTCGCCAAGATGGTTCGTGGCGGCACGGTTGTCGGCTATGGCTGTAAACAGGTCGGATATTTGGACAAAGACGGAAAAGTAAAAAAAGGTAATGACGATACCGGTTACAAGATAAATCCCGAAGGTGTCGTGACCGACAGCGAGGGCCGCTTTATCGGCGAAATCGTCAAAACCGGAAAGGTCTTCGACAACAATTGCCGCCTTTTGGGAACTGCGGACAACAACGGTATTGTAAAAGACCGTTCCAATCGGTATGTCGGTTGCGTAAATCCTGACGGTTCGGTTTTGGACGAGAAGGGCAATCTTGTCGGCTCCGTGATGAAATCCGGCGCTGCCGTTGATTTTGACGGTATGTATATTGGCAAGGTTAACGAAAACAACCTTATCGTGAATGATGCGAAGCTTCCGGTCGGTTGTGTCGGTATCTGGGGTGATGTTTTCAATAATCAGGGGGCTTATATCGGCCATCTTGTCGGAGACAAATACGGCTTTGACCTTGACGGGAATTATCTGAACCCGGTTGATGACAATGCCGAAGTCAAAATTTACGGAAAACCTTCGGCGCGTCTGACGGCAAACAATTTGTTGATTAACGCCGCCAATCAGATAGTCGGGGTAGCAATCGATTCCAAATCCGTCGTGTTGGACGGAACCGGCAAGCCCTTGGGAATTTTGTTTCCCGACGGCAATGTCTATAACGACAAAGGCGTCGTTCAGGGCAAGATTAAAGGGGACGGCCTCAGCTTTTACAACAATCAGATCGGCGCTTTGTCCCGCCGCGGAGAAGTCATCAATACGCAGGGTGAGATTATCGGCGTTGCCGATTATGACGGTGCCGTTATCAGCCGTTATGGCGATAATCTCGGACATTTGACAGCCAAAGGGGCCTATATCGACCGCAAGGGAAATTATCAGGGAGCGGTTTTGCGTCGGGGAGCGGCCATTGGTTACGATGGTTCGTACATCGGCTATGCAACCTCTAACGGCAAAATCATCAACATCGACGGCAAACTTTCCGGCAGCGTAACTCACGACGGCAAGGTTCTGGATATGAATAACACCGTTGTCGGAGAGGTGATTCCGGAAAACATTATGATTGACATCTGGGGCAATTACAAGGGATTGCTGAACTCTCTCGGCGATGTTATCGATCTCAAAGGAGACACGGTAACCGCAATTCTGCCTGGCGGCGCAACGGATTTGAACCTCAGCCTGCTTCGCCGCGGCGCTGTAATTGATTATGCCGGAAACCTGATTGGCGCGGTTATGCCTAACGGCAACGTCATTAATTCTTCCAACATCGTTGTCGGAAGAGTCCTGTCGGACGGCAATGTCATCAGCATCGCCGGAAAACTTATCGGCGAAGTCATTGAAGGCGATATTGTACTCGATAACGCCGATAAAGTTGTGGGTTATGTAAATTTTGATGGCACAATTAGAGGCTTTGATGGTAGTATCTTGGGTAGAACCCTGTCAAGCGGCTTGGCAATTGATGCGAATGACAATATCATAGGAAATATTTATCGCATCGGCGCCACTATTCTGGGCAACGACGGTCAGTACCGCGGGCGTTTGGCTCCCGACGGCAGCGTTATTGACGCTGGCGGTGCTAACATTGGACACATCAAGAGCAACGGCTCGTTCGTTGATTTGGATAAAAAGGTTGCCGGCTATGTCTTGCAAGAGGTTGCCAAGAACCGGAGGAATTAAAAAGTTGAAACTGAAGGCCCGTCAAAGAAACTTTATGCAAACCGTAATTAAAAGTTTGGTTACGGCTTGTTTGTTTTTGTTCCTGTCGGCTTCGTTCGCCCGGGCGCAGGAAATCACCGCAATTGATTTTAACGGTGATTTGCTCGGTAAAGTCATTCCCGACGGTAAGGTTGTGGGCTTTGACAACCAGTTAATTGGTAACGTGACCGCTGACAGCTTGATTATAAATTTTGACGGCAAACTTATCGGCGGCGTCATTCCTCAGGGCATTGCCATTGGAAACGATGCCAAACTTTTGGGGAAGGTAAACAACGACGGCTCGGTTCGCCTGCCTTCCGGACAGATTGTTGGCAAGGTTCTTCCTAACGGTTTGGTGGTAAATGACTACTTTGACATTATCGGTGCCGTTATCTTTCCCGGACTGGTTTATTCTGATGAGGGAAAAACCGTCGGCCGTATTACCGGTGACGGTTCTTATGCTAATCTGAAAGGGCAGCAAATCGGTATCGTTACGCCGGACGGCTATGCTTATCGCCGCGTCGGCAATGATTACGTTTTGGACGGTCGTCTGATTTCTTCAAAAATGGTGGTTTCTTTAACCGGAGAATTTATCGGCAGCGTTGTTCCCGGCGGTTCCGTTTCAAATTTTGATTCCGAGACCATTGGCTATATCAAGGCCAACGGTTATGCCTACAACAGCCGGAATGAAGTAATCGGACGTATCGTAAAATCCGGATATGCCTTTGACAACAATGGTTTTTATCTTGGTTTTGTAACTTATAACGGTGAGGTCGTCGAAAATGAAAAGCTGGTAGGACGTCTGCGTGCAGACGGAAACGTCGTCAATCCCGAAGGCGTTGTCATCGGATACAGTCTGGACATCGCATCAACCGCGACGGACCTCAAAGGAAAATATCTGGGGCGGATTATGCCGGAAGGCAACCTCGCCCGGGCGCGTGAACTTTCCGGGTTGGTTGGCGCCCGCGGCGTTATTGTCGGTGCGGACGGTACTTCTGTCGGTCAAATTGTAAAAACCGGCCCGGTTTTTGATTTTCGCGGTATGTTGCGCGGCCATGCTTTGAACAGCGGCAGCGTGATTGCCCTGAACGGCACGCCCATCGGCTATATGGTCGGTGCTCAGGCTTATGATTTGTCCGGCCGGATTATCGGTGCCGTTTTACAGAATTACCTTGCTTTTGACAATGAAAATGCCTTGTTGGGGTTGACCGGCATTGACAGCGCGATAACCTCTAATAATGCTAAGTCTTTGGTGTCTCCTTTCGGCTATGTTTTTAATCCTGAAGGCGAGCTTGCCGGTGCGGGTATGCCGATGGGCGCTTTGTATAGCCCTAACGGCAGCGTGATTGCCCAAACTGATTTCTCCGGCTCTGCTTTGGCCGACGGCGGCAACGTTGTCGGCAAGTTGACCGGCAGCGGTTTTATCACCGATCACAATCAGCTGGTCGGCAAAAACATACTCAGTTATTATGCCGTCGGCTCCCGAGCATCTGACTTAGGCAGCTTTAGTGAACAAAATCTGATAATGGACAAGTCTTTGAATATTATTGCCAAAGTCTTGCCCGACAGCTCTGCCGTTGCGGCTTCAAAACCGGATACGCTTGAATATATGCCTCAGATTGGCAATGCCTATGCCTGGCAGATTGCATTGGGATGGAACGGCGGTTTCTTGGGTTACGCCGATATCACCGGGGCGGTAAATGACCTTGGCGGATCTAAAATAGGGCGTGTTGCCGAGCGCGGACTGGTTATTGACAACAGCAATATTGTCATTGGTTACCTTCAGGAATATGCCTCTGTTATTACCGATGCCTGTACCGTGTCGGGAGTTGTTTCGCCGCGTGGCGATATCCAGAATTTCCGTGGAATATATTTGGGTAAAATGTTGGCCAACGGTCAGGCTCTGAGCGACAGCTCCAGCATTATCGGATATGCAAACGTTCCGGCTCCGGTGATTGATTTCAGCGGCAATGTGACAGCTTTGACCGGCTTGGACGGCTATGCCCGCAATTTTGAAAACGGACGCCTTGGCTGCATTGACCGCCGCGGTCGTATTCACAATGCCGATAAGGTTTTGATTGGCAAAACGGTTGAGTATGTTCCCGTTATTAACTTTAATGGTGAAATCGTCGGACGTACGATTCTTGACGGTAAAGTCGTTGATAAAAACAATATCATTATCGGCTATCAGCAGCCGGATGAAAACGTTAATTCCGATGCCGGACTGCCTTTGGGCGGTTTGTTTAAATACAAAGTCGCTTTTAATCTCGATAACAAGTTTATCGGCCGCGTTCTTGAAGACGGAAGCATCGTCAATGACAAACTTGAAAATATCGGAAAGGTTAATTTTGACGGATATGTTTTGATTAACGGACAGAAAGCCGGATACGCCTTATATGATTTCTATGTTTACGACGATAAGTTCGATACGATAGGCTTTATCAACCGCAACGGTGAGGTAATCAGTTTTTCCAATCAGAATTTGGGAACCATAGACCGCGGCTTTTTGTTGGATAAAAATCGAAATGTAATCGGCCGCGGCAATCGTGATTATATTATCCGCGACGAAGCGCACCTCGTCGTCGGCGAGCTGGCAATGAACGGTGACGTTTTGGACCGAAATGCAAACGTTGTCGGAAAATTGGCCGAGGCCGGTGAAATCCGCAATCGCAACAATGAAGTCATAGCCACTGCCGGACCGCTGCAATACTACAGCAAGGTCACGGCTAAAGACCAGCGTAAAATGGTCTTTGATAAGGATGGCAATTTTCTTGGTTACCTTGATGAAAATGGCAATCTGGTTGATAAGGATGGCAATATTATCGGCCGTGTCGATGAAAACGGAAATCTGATTGATACTGCCGGCACCAAGGTAGGCAGCATAGATAAAGACGGCAAATTGATTGATAACGAAGGCAATGTCGTTGCTTCCAAGCTCAATCAGAAAGAAGCATACGACAAAAACGGCAACCTGATAGGATATGCCGATGAAAACGGCGTTGTCCGCGATTTGAACGGAAAGGTTATCGGACAGGTTAATGAAGAGGGCAATGTTATCGATGCCAACGGCAACATTATCGGCGGTATCGGTGCCAATTGGTATGAAAAGGCGCCGGCTCCGCAGCGTCAAAAGGAAGATGCCGACAATCCGGCATTGGCTTTGTTGGAGAGCAAAGGATACCGTAAGTCCCTCGGTGTGGCTTTAACGCCGGACGGAGAATATTTGGGCGAAATTTTGGAAGACGGCAGCGTTGTCGATGAAGACGGCAATGTCATCGGCCGGCGTATGCCTGACGGACTGGTTATTGATGATGACGGAACGCTGGTTGGTATTGAAGAAATTAAAAAGCCCGATACCAGCGGTATGTTTGTTCCTCCCGGTACTTTCGGTCCCGGAGGCGCTTATGGCACAGGTACCGGCTCTGCCGGAAACTTGGGCCCCGGAGGCGGTTATGGCCCCGGAGAACGCTATGATCCGTCTCGTCGTGCCGCTCTGAATGCGGCAATGCAGGAACGCCGTAAAAACATCACGGTTGGCAAAATCAGCAACGGAATGCGCAAAGAGGCGTTCGACGGAATGCAAAAGGATTGGAGCGAGCAGGGTATTCCTAAGGTAATTTCTTCATGGCGTGTTGACCTGAGCGAAATGATTTTTGCCGATAAGCCGATTCCTGCGGTTATTGCCCGTGCAATTGACAGCAACAATCCTGCGCCGATTACCGCTTTTGTAGAACGAAATGTCTATGCCGAGGAAGGCCGCAATGTCATTATACCGGCCGGAAGCCGGTTGATGGGAACGCTGGGTTCTGTAACGGAATCTGCCCGTGTCCAGATTTCCTGGGAGCGCCTGGTACGTCCTGACGGATCTATCTTTGTCTTTCAGGGCTTGACTGCGGACGCACAGGGCCGGGCTGGTGCTTTAGGCTATGTTGACCAACAGCTGTTTAAGAAGTATACTTTACCTGTGTTGACCACCAGTTTGACCAGTGCGACCTCATACTTTATGGCACCCAAGGAAGACAGCAAGTATGATACCGAAACGCCGCGTCAGCAGGCTGCCAATGATGCCCGTCAAAACTTCTTAAATGAAATGAATCAGATTTTTGACGAGATTTTGGCTGACAAGTCCAGCATCAAACCGATGACTTATATTCCTGCCGGCACGCGTATTATTGTCTTCCCGAATACCGATTTGTGGCTGCGTACGGTTGAACGCGACAATGATGAATCCGCAATGCTGCAAAAGCCGAAAGTTCTCATTGATGACGGCAAGGCTGCCGCCGAAAAGAAACAAAAAGAAAATGAGGACATCCGTAAACAGGCTGGCACGGTGGTTAACAGTGATGTGGTTTATGAAGCGGACGATGCCGGTGTTGAGGCTCAAAAAGCTACGCCGTTGCTGCCTGCCAAAAAGAAAAAGCCGGCAACCGGAGCCGCCGCGGGGTCAGCTAATTATATTTCCCCGCCGCCTCCGCCGTCGCCGAGCTATAACAGTTCGTCATCGAATACCTCGTCCGGCAGCAGTACAAATAACAGCGGTGTTCCGGCACTGTTTTAGAGGGAGTGAATTAAATGAGTTTTACCGTTTTGGAATCAATCCTGCGCCCCCTTTCTTACTGGTATAACCAGGATAATATCGAGGAGGTTGCCATCAACCGCTCCGGTCAGGTATGGCTGCGCCTTCGCGGCAAGCGTGCGTATCCGTGGGTTATGTATAAAGACGAAAAGCTCACCAAAGAATATCTGACAGATTTGCTTTATATCATAGCAAATACTTATGAGCTTCCGTTTGACCCTATTCAGGGCAACCCGGTGGTCTATGCCACTATTCCCGGCGAACATCGTTTTTCGGCCATTTGCGGACGTAACATAATGTACGATAACGACGATTTGACCGGCGGCATTGCCCTGACAATCCGTGTTCATGCCGACGATGTCGCTTTCGGTCTGGGGGATTATGGCCTGACACAGGGAACCGGACTGCACAAGATTAATCCGCTCAAAGATATTAAAGAGCCTGAGGACCCTTACGAACGCCTGTTGTTGAGCATCAAGCGCGGTGATCATATTTTGGTTTCCGGTGCGACCTCAACCGGTAAAACGACGTTTTTGAACAACTTGCTGAAGATTTTGGATATCAACAAACGTATTTTGACAATTGAAGATACCCGCGAATTGATTGTACCGCATCCCAACCGGGTTCATATTGTGCTTTCCCGTACCGAACAAACCAATGCGCTGACCTACGCTAAGGTAATCGACTTGGTTGTGCGTTTTACGCCCGATGCCATCATCGGCGGTGAGATTTCTACCGGTAACGCCGGTGCCATTTGGGAACTGATGGGCTCCGGTCACGACAACTGCCTGGCCACCATCCACGCGGAGAGTTCCGAGGCCGCTTATCAGGCTTTTACCGACCGTATTCTGCATACTTATCCGACCATTGATCGCAAGAAAACGATTGAGGAAATGCGGCAAAAGTTGAGAGTGGTACAGATTAACCGTGACGGAAACCTTCGTGCCGTAACCGAAATCACTTAATAAAAAAAAGCATCGGTAAAATCCGATGCTTTTTTTTGTGACTGTTGTCGTCAATCTTTGCCGCTGTCCCGGTTGAATTGACTTTTGGCTCCGACTACGCTGTCTATAAAGGCGGAATATTGAGCTGGGCAATTCCTCCCGGAGGGATTTTTTTATTGGAATAACGCATATTTCCCGTCTCAATTACAAAACGCTGCCGTCCGGTCAGCTGAGACGCCAAATCATAAAAATCGCGGGCATTCAAATCTTGCCGTTGCGGATTCATCAAATATAAGACGCAGCCTTGCATTTTTTCGGCAACGCCGCAGCGGGCACGTCCCATCGGCACTTCGGGATTTGCCACGACGCCCCGTAACCCTTCCTGAACGATTTTTTGTTCCGCAAAAATAAGCCGGGAAATGACGATTCCCATAAAAAAGATAACCACCGCGACCAAGGCGAGAATCTTTTTTGTCAGATAAGGGGGCAAATCGGAACCGTAAGCCTGAGCCTCGTCCAAGTCGTCTTCGTCAATAAACTGCGGATTCTTGCCGCCGTTGTAGTCTGTCGGCACTTTGTTCAGACTGGGCAGGTTTTCGTCTGCATCCAGATAGTTGTCAATATTAAAGTCAATTTCTTCAGAGGCGCTTTGTTCGGGTGCTGCCGCTGCTCTGCTCTGATGAAAACTGTTCACCGGAGCCGTTTGCGGTCTGATTTCGTTTCCTTCGGAACTTATTGTCGGCGATGGAGACTGCGGCATTTGCGGACGCTGCTGTACAAACGGATTTTGTCCCGTGCTTGGGGTGGCTTCCCCTTGCGGCCGATTAAACGGAACCTGAGCGTTTTGCTGCGTCTGCCCTGTTGCGGAAGGCATTGCCGGAGACTGCGGCATCGTCCGGTTAACCGGGCGTTTTACTTTTTTCAAACGCAGTCTGTTCGAATCACTCGTCTGGTTGTTTGAATTGGTCAAATCATCCATAGTTTTTATCTCTCTCTAAAACCACTATATATGCTTTTGCAAATGTTTTGTTGTTTTCAGGGTGCGGATAATCCGGGGAACAATGAATACAACGGTTTCCGATTTAGGTTTGCTGACTCCGAAAATACCGTTCGGAATACCGATGATTAAGAAGTTTTCGCCCAGTTTTCCGCGAATGTCAAATTGGGTAATCTCGCCGTCCCTGGCTTCCAGCGTTATGTTGGAAAAGATTTTATCATTTTGTTCAAATGACGCTTTCGCCAGAATGGAAAGGTCTGCTTCCATGGAGTTCCGATTGGCGCATTTACCGATGTCAAAGCGTGAGAACCATAAGTTGGGCACCACAAACTTTCCTTCTGCAACGGCTTCTATTCTGGCCTGGGTTCCCAAAAAGGTTTTCAGGCTGCCGATGTTAATGTCGTCGGAAGTCGTCAGAATACGTCCGAGAACGCCGGTTTTTGCACTTTTAATCGTTCCGAAATCAAACATATTCATCATATTCTGCCATTCAACGTCTTGCCCGTTATATGGATAAATCGTAAAGACTTTTACGTCATAAGCAATCAAAATCGGATTTTCTTCAAAATAGCTGATTAAATTTAATATCTGATTTTTTAATTCATAGTCGGCGTCAAATGTGATGGAATAGTCGTCAAAGTCTGCCGTAAAGTCTGTGATGCCGGCTCCGCGCAGAACATCCAGAATTGCCAGCAAAATCGGCCGTGACTGCGGAACATACAGGCTGAAATTGGCCTTGCGGCTGATGCGCAGGGTTTTGTTATTGGCATTGTAGGTATAGTAAATCTCCGCGGCCTCGGTAATCATATCAATGACTTCGCTCAGTTCTCCGCGCAGGTTTTCGGCAGAAATACTGGAATAAGGAGCGTCTTTTGCCACCAGTTTGATGCCCGCTTCTTTGGTGAGTTTGCGCAGGGCTTTTTCTGCCGACATCGTTTCAAACGAAAATCCTGTTACTTCAAAACGCGGCAGCAGGTCGTTGTTGCCGTTGCGCACCAGATTAAATGCCGTAATATTGTAAGGAATGGTTGAAATCATCTGCTGCGTGTTCCAGTTGACAAAACAGCGTAACGGCGTTTCCAGGTCAAGCCTGCTGGCTCCTTTGGGAGTACGGATTTCCGGATATTGCGGCGCTTTGATTTCCGCTGTATAGGGCGTGGTTCCCTCTTCTTGGTAAAATCTTCCGTCGTCAGGGTAGTCCGGACCGCCCCACGGCCAGCTGCATCCGCTCAAACTCAAGGCCGCAAGACCCAAAAACAAAAATTTTATTTTAAAAAAACTTGTCATAATTCTATTTGGTTCCGTTATTAAAAGGTGACGAAGAGCCGGGGACCGGGATTGCGCCGTTAGGGGCGGCAGGTCTTTGCTGCTGATGTTGTCCTTGTTGCATCTGGGGCCTGTTTGGCTGTTGCCCTTGTCCTTGCGGGCGCTGCTGGTTAGGCTGTCTCTGCTGCTGTTGCGGACGTTGGGCCTGCCCTTGGTTTTGCGGCCGGTTTTGTTGTTGGTTCCGAGGTCTGTTGTCCGGATTTTCCTGCTTATGCAGCAGCTTGTCAACCACTTCGTCCATCGACATGCCTGCACCGACGGTCGGATCAGTAGATTTGTCGACGGCACCCAAAGCCTCTTTCATTCGGTCTAATTCGTCTTTGTCTTGTTTTATCATCTCCGGAGAAGCATTGTTTTTCAGCTCGGTTTTGAATTCGTTGAGATTTTTTTTCAAAGCTCCGATACCGCCGGCAATTTTCTTTTCGACGTAAGGATAAAGCTCTTGGTGGGCAACGATATAGTCTCCGGTTTCGCTGATTTCCTCCAGCACGTCGAGAATATAGCCGTAAAAAGGATATTCTTCCAGTGCGATGTTGCCGCTTCTCACACAACGGGCGGCAATGCGGGAAATCGTCCGGTCATAATAATCTTTCAGCAGAACATAATTGTCGACGTACCACAAGTCTCCTCTGCCGTCTTTGTCACGACCGTTGCTGAATAAATTATTATTCTGTTCCATTTTCAACTCCTTATCGCCAAGCTTTCTTTTAATTTAGTTTAGGCCGGACGCTTTGTAAATTGTTATTTTAATCTTTTGTATCACTATTTTGATACGGGTCGTCTTTGTTGTCGGCCGCGCTGGAATCTTTTATCGCAATGTTCAGGTTTCCGTCCGGCAAGCCGATGGCGGTTAATGCCGGTTCCGGTCCTTGGTAGACGTCTTTCTGGAAGAAAAGGTCTCCGCTTTTTATCGGGCTGTTGGTTGCAATCGGCGCCAGGTTTTCATTGTTGAAAATCTTGTCTGCTTCCGTCATCTGTACCGCGGAAGCATCTTCGTCAGGCACTTCTTCATATTCCCACTCCCAATCTTGGGCGTTTGCGGCATCCTCTTCTGCCGGGACCTCTTCATACTCCCATTCCCAGTCCTGATTGCCGTCAGAAACCTCGTTTTCAGGAATTTCCTCATATTCCCATTCCCAGTTTTCGTCGCTTTCATCCGCATTTTCGGAGGCGGTTTGGACTTCTTCTCGGGGCAGGGGTTCATATACGGCGTCCAAATCAATCGGTTCGCCGTCTTCTTGCTCGTCCAACCATGACCAGCCTGAAGATTCAGTGCCGCTAAAATCGGTTTGCGCTTCAGCCGGTGCATCCTCCGCCACTGTTTCTGCAACCGACTGTTCCGGCTCCTCTGCGATTAAAACGTCTTCTCCGGCAGCATTGTCCCAGAAAGGATCTGATTCTTCAGAAAAAGAGGCTTCCGGAGCAACGTCTTCAAAAGCGGCCTCGTTGGGAACGTCATAGACTTCTTCTGCCGGAACAAAGTCTGTTTCTCCGCCGGTTTCCTCAATCGGAAACTCAATGTTTTCGTTATAATCGTCGATTGGTTCTTCCGGTAACGCGGCAACCGGGATATCATATTCCGCATCTGCGGCAAATCCGTCTGCCGCCGAATTGTTTTCGGTATATGGCTCAAGGTTGTCAACTGTTTCCGGAGCGGCAAAAAATGTGTCGTCTGTCGGTTCGTTCTCGTTACCGGCCGTTTCTGCCGTCCGGTCTTTTTTCTTTTTTTTCTTCTTCTTTTTTTTCTTCGGCGCCTCGTCAGCGATTATGTCCGTCTGTTCGACGACGGCTGAAACCGTTTCGCTTTCGGGAGGTAAAGCTTCTTCTGCCGCAGGTACGAAAACGTCTTCCGATACGGGCGGTTCTTCCCTGGCTGCAAATTCGGGGGCTGCGGCCGGTGTTGTCTCAGCCGGAGAGGCAAATTGGGGAACCGTCACCACTTTTTCTACCACTGTTGTCGCCTTGGGCATTTCTTTCAGTGCCTTGATAATGTTTTCGGTCGACATTTGCTGACTTTCTTTCAACGCCAGCGAAATTATCGAGGAAAGTTCCTTTGTCTGCGCAAGGGCCACGTCGCGGTATAGCTCGGACTGGGCCTTTACGGTTTGTGCCATTACCTCTTCAAATGCTTGAGTATTAAAGCTTTGAACCGCAGATAACTTGTCTGCAATCAAATTCAGCTGAGCCGAATAGTCCGCCGTGTTAATCTGGATGTTGTTCGCGTTGTTGTTGTTAGCGGTCTCGTTGCGGTTTTGCATATTGTTCTGCGTATTGTACTGCACAAACATCTTTGCAAGTTCCTGCTGCGAGGTCGTAATTGCCTGTGAAATGGCCAAAGTGTCGTTTTTATGGTTTTCGGTAATGGTATCCAAAGCCCGGGCAAACTGCAACTGTGAGTTTTCCAAAGCCTGAATCACCTCTCTGCCGTCGGAATTCTGTGAACGTTCTTCAATCGTACTGAGTGTTTTTGCAATATGTTGCTGTGATGCAGCCATCAGCTTGAGCAGCTGCATATTGATGTCGTCGTTCACCGCCGGTTTGGGCTGTTCTGCCGTCGGGGTTTCTGCCGGCTGAGGGGAGGCAGGCTGTTGCGGTTTGTTAAGCGCCTGAGCAATCATTATTTGTGATTTTGCCAAAACCTTGAGAATTTGCATATTTTCTTCGCTGTTTGCCGGTTGAGTCTGTGTCTGTCCGACAGGTGCGGATTCGTTTGTTGCCGCAATATTGTTGCGTTCGGATAACAGTTGTGCTATCTGCGCCTGCGATTCCGTCAACATCCTGGTCAGCCCTTCGGCTTCTTCTTTTCTTTCGGCATTCTCGTTTTGCAGAACTTTGACGATTTCCAGCTGAGTTTCTCCCAGCGTTTTTATCATCTCTTTGATGTCTTCTTTCTGAGCGTTATTATTGGTCTGAATTGCGGTCGACAATGCTGCCGCCAGTTCTTTGGCAAAGTTGTCTCCCATCTCCACTTTGGACGGAGCGGACATCATCGCCGCCGGTGC
>OCAV01001271.1_pt1 | contig 16961 bp, 12 predicted proteins | sample 1538331 | NCBI WGS metagenome assembly OCAV01 (sample SAMEA2580297, study PRJEB22360) | human gut metagenome | biome: human gut; feature: human-associated habitat; material: faeces | place: Denmark | collected 2008/2010
AAATGTAAGTTACTTCACTCGAGGGGAAATAAGCGGTTTCTCCATTGGATATTTCTACGGATCGGTTTCCGAATTGTACGGTAAAATGATAATCCTTAAAGCGATCACTAAAACCTTCCGGGAGTTTTAAGGAAACACCGATATTCACCATCGGGACTTCTACATTCAGATAGTTTATTTTACCAGCGTCTATCTTAAAATTCTTTTCAGCATAAAAGGCTGCTCCACCAGTTTCTGTATCTACCCAATTGGGCATGTCTTTATACGCTAGGTTATAGGTTTTCAGCAGATAGCTTCCGGCAGGCAAATCCAGCTTAGCAGGCACTTTTCCCGGTTCATATTGTTGCCCGCTCATTAATTGACCGTTTTGCCAAATCTCCACATATAGATCATTCTGAACTGCCCGAGTAGAAACAGTATTGACATTTTCTGTTTGAACAGAAAGATTTTCCAATATTAAAGTTCCTTTGCCTTCTGAAATATCAAAGGCTTCATCCTTTTGGCAACTTGCCAAAAGGATGAGAGTTAATAGAATATAAACGATATGTTTCATTCTTCTTTATCTTTATTTGTCATAAACAAGGGAAATATCATCAATATAAAGCTCGCTACCATAATGTTCATCAGCTCCATTCCCCCTAACTTTAGCTTTTACAACATTAGTATGTTTAGATCCAGATTTCAATGTTAAAGTCAACTTAGTAGCAACTACATTCTCTACCATATAATTAATTGGTATTTCATATAATTGATATTCAGTCTTACTAACAACATTTGTAGCCTCATATAAAATAACATCTTGATCTTGATCTTCATTTTCTATTTTTAGTTCTATTACCCCTACATCATCTCCTTCTGGAATATAACGATAATAAAATTTCACTTTTGTTGGACGTACTTGAAAATCTCCAGAATAAGACAGTATCCCTATTGTATGAGTTCCCGTAATAGAACCATTCATACCTAGAAATGAACCTACATTTGTATTTGCTACACCATGCCCTATAGTTCTAATCAAAGCAGCATAATTACCATTATACTTATTTTCAGAACGCTTAACAGCAGATGCAGAGCAAAAGGATTCTCCTCTATAATTTGTGGTTTCCAGATTATTAGTAATCCATTGAAGACTTAAATCTTGAGAAAACGGGAACCACAAATTTTTATGATCACTCTGATCTTCCTCATGCCACTCCTCCATCCCAGAATTCGGCAACTGCACCGGATTCTCTAGCTCCACATCAATAGCATCCGTCATAACCACATCACGATAAACCGCTCTCACTTGATATGATCTATTTTGGGGATGTTCATTGAATAACACTTTCATATCTTGAATGTCTTTCCAAGTATCATCACCTCCGGACTTTTCTTTATACTGATATTTCAACTTAGACTTGATAACCTCCGGATCTCCTGTAGTAACGGTCAGTTCATCAATCGTAAACTCTTTCGTCCAGATATTTCCGGGTTGAACAGATACTGCCATTTCCGGCTTATTACACCTCAACGTATAAACCCGGCTTGGGTTTTCTTGCCCTTTAATCTCCTCACTACTCCAGCGATTATTCGCTCTCACATCTACTTCAATCTTATTTTCTACTGTCGTACCCGCATCTGTTCGCAACTTAGCGACAATGGAAGTCAAATCTAAAGAGGCTTTATCTACACCAATCTCAGGCAATACAATGCCTAACACATTTTCCATTTCCGCTTTATCTGCCGGAACAGATAAAAGATAGTCCTTATCATTCAAGCTTGAAAATTGCGGATCACCAAAAGTAAATTTCAGCTTCAAGTCTTGCAGTGCTGAAGCCGTATTTAAATTCAATATTGCCGTTTTAGTCTCTGTCTCAGCAAAGGAAAGTATATTATTCTCAAATCCTTCCGCCTCAACTTTCGGCTTAGGCAACCAATCCATCGGGATATCGCTCGTTATTGTCTCCTTTTTAATTTCAACTTTAGCGACATCCAACAATAAATCATCCGATAACTTCAATGTCAGTTTAACATGATGTCCGGCTTTCAATACCGAAGGCAAATCCTTATGTTTTAACTCCTCGGAAAAATCCTTACCGCTCACCTTTGTTCCCTCAAAATAAAAGGCAACCTGTTTCTCTGCTTGAAAATAGGCACTTTTCTTACTATCAGAAGTCAATTTACAAGAGGACTTCCCAACAACTACTTTCACCCAATAAGAAGAGAAGATTTTCTTCAACTCCGTATCAGTGGGGAAAGAGGCAGAAGCCAACGCATTGGCCACCTTGCAACTCAAGGTAATTTTCTTCTGCTCGCCCTCCTTAATCACCACATTAGTAGTGTCGCCTAAATAATAGGGCGCATCCAACGCTAAAACCGGATTATCTCCATAGGAAGCAGATATCGTATAAGTACCGGCCGAAGCAGGTATCGTCTGGCTGGTATAATTACCATCAAACAACGGAGAGGAATCCCCGTTCTTCACGACCTTAAGCTTAAACTGATCCGCTAGTGGCTTTCCCAATTCCGCTGGCGTACTTTTCGTCTCAATGGCAACACCCATATCCTGCAAGGATACCTGAAAGCCGGCGGTTTTATCCATTATTTCTTCCTCCTGACAGGCCACCATGAGAAATAATGAGAATATACAACAACAAAATTTATCAATCTGCTTCATCATATTATTTAGTCGTATATAAGTTCGAAATCATCTACATACAATATGCTACCGTCACCTCCGGTAAAATAATCGCCATATTTACTGGCACTTGCCACTACGATAAGATACATATCATTGGGCTTCTCCAGCGTCTTATATTCCAAATCGATCGTAAATTCTTTCCATGTTCCATTCGTTGAGACACACTCTTTGAGAGGAAGCTCACCATAAGCTATAATATTATTATCCGTCTTAAATTGGATAAACGTCTCAGCCTTGGTATTATCCACCGTATAAGACTCTTTAGCCAATGCGATATAAATCGAGCAAACATCCATATCTCCTTTTGAAAGCGTCCCCGCAGGCTGATTATCTCCTATATGAGTTACCGCAACCGGAGCGTATTGGAAAAAGCCATGCAATGCGAACGGGCGCGAAGCGAACGACCTTCCGAATTTGATCTTCGCACCATTCATTCCAACCAAACTGCCAAAAGATCCGGTATACAGGCTCGCAGCGGCAAATTTCACCTTAAACTGCGATTTCAACTCGGCAGATTTTCCACCCGGCGTATGCACAACCGTTGAATTTCCTTGAGTCGGGTTGATATTGACCACAGCCCCCAATCCAGTTGTCGTACCCGGATTGCTCGTATCCCAAAATGAATGACCCGCCTCACCGGCATACCATGTTTTCCCATCTTGATGCCACAGATCGAAATTACCATTATATAATGGTGTGGCAGTCTCTGTCGTGAAGGTAGACTCGCCCAACACGCTTCCCGAGGCATCCACCAGTCGGCATTGATAAGCCGTGGCGGGCTGCAATCCCTCGATCTTCGCAGAGACCTTCGAACCGTCTGCCTTCGCAGAGACCTTGTTCCAAGAAGTCTCTCCCTGTTTCACATACTCAAACGAACAATTAGCCTCCGTTGCTTTCCCCTCCACAAACGCATACTTGCTCCAGGCATTCACGGAAAGGTCTCCGGCTGAAGGCTGCGAGCCTCCCTCCTCATCGGTCAGACGGACATATACCGTCCATATTGTCCCCTTATTGGGCTCGCTCCAGGGATACTGAACCAAAAACTTCTGTGGAGAGGTGAAATCTTTCACGGTAGTAGGATTTGGCGTCACCTCGCCATAGGCTCCACCCAAAGCCAAAGAGGTTATAGAGATATTCTTCAGGTTCTCTCCTTTCCCTACATAAATAATCACTCGATTATCCAGTTCGTCAATAGAATAGTCTATCATACCCTTGGCCTCGACCTTCCGGTCTATGATTTGCTTCACCTTTACTTGCCATACATAATCTTGATAGGTTTTTATAGTAAAATTGACCGGTTTGGTAAAATCGACCCTCGTATTGGATGACATAGGAATACTATCCAATGAGGCGAATCCGGCAAACGGGAATTTATTAGGATTAGCACAGAGAGCCGAATCAACCAAAACCTGCGCATCCCTTGGATTCACCACCAAACGAGTAAGTTTCAATCTAGAAATATCAACAGAATCATTTACATACAGTAATATGGTCTTTGCCGAAGCATCAATTAATGCCGCATCATCCGAAGAGCCTTCAGCCGGACGCTGTCCCTCCACACGAATGTCCGTGATACCCGCATTGACGATCGGATAGGGTATATCATTCTCTATCGCACAGGAAGCCAGCACGAAGAAAACAAAAAGGCAAAAGCGACAGGTCGCTTTATATATATCGTTGATTATTCGCATATCCAATTACAAATAGAAAGTCATACCTATGTTAATGGAAAAAAGATTGATCTTGAAATTACCGGACGATGTACGGCTCGAACCCTGCTCCACTTGGTTGGTCGTCTGGTCGATCCATTTGAAATCGAAACCCATCACGCCGACCGACACCTCCACGGCGCTCCAATCGGTGATAAAGGCGGCCAGTCCGGGGGCGAAACCAATCTGTAGGTTCTGTACCTTCTGGTAAGTACCATCATAATTAGCCCCCGAGCCTGTGGAATTCTTGCCCGTACCGTAGCCATAGGTCACACGAGCCTCGTTGAAGAGACCGAATATCTTGCTCTTCCCAATCGGGATATAGGTACGCAGGAACCGGATGTCTCATATTTATGCTCCAGATAATAGAGGTCCTTGAACGAGATGGTAATGTCGCCCAAATTGGCATCCACATTCCCTAGATCCAAATAGTTCCTACGGTAAGCGAAGCGAACACCGGCCGAGATATTATCCCGGAAGAAATAGCCCACGTACGGACTTATCGCAAAATTATAGCCATTCCCTTCCAAATCCTTTATAACAAGAAAGTTCAAGTTGCTCTCGTCATGCTCGGAATACGATACGGCACCTCCGGCCATCCATGTTCCTTTCGGGATGAACACAGCCTCCTGTACCTCTCGGTCGATGCGCTTAATGGCGCGTTTACCGCGTTGTGCATTTACGGTACCGGTCACTATTGCTAATAACAGCAATAAGGTAAATAGTTTTCTACTCATTCAAATAATTCGCTCTATTGTTATTGCCATTTTCTAGTTCTATCCTTTATATTGCCACAAAGATATTTAAAATCTACTTAGCAAGGAAGATATCCTTACTTGCCAAATAGATTTATAGTAAAAACTTATTGTTCCCTACATAGACTTTCAGCCTATGGTTTATTTCCACATTGTAGGCTCGTCATCGTAAATGAGTGAAAAATCATCGAGATACATTATGCTGCCATCGCCTCCGGTGAAATAGTCGCCATACTTGCTGGACGAGCAGACCACAATGATATGGGTCGGTTTCTCCGTCAGATTCTTATATTTCAAGAGGATATTGAACTCCTTCCATTGTCCGTTGGTACTTACGCATTCCGACACAGGCACCTCACCATAGGCGATAATGTTCGCATCATTCTCAAAATCGATCGCAGTTTCTGCCATTTTGGTATTATCTATAGTATATTGCTTTTTAGACATCGCTATATAAATAGAACAAACATCAGGATCTCCTTTTTCAACAACTGCGTCAGCCGGAAGATTATCCCCTACATGAGTTACATTTACCGGAGCGTATTGGAACCAGCCCTTTAATGCTGTTGGACGAGAAGCGAACGGCTGACCAAAATTGATCTTAGCACCATTCATACCAACCAGCCCACCAAAAGATCCGGTATACAGGCTCGCCGCTGCGAATTTCACCTTAAACTGGGATTTCAACTCCGCAGATTTTCCGCCCGATGTATGCACAACCGCTGAACTACCTTGGGTAGGATTGATATTCACTATGGCTCCCAACCCCGTTGTCGTACCCGGGTTACTCGTATCCCAGAATGATTTACCGGATTCCCCAGCATACCATGTCTTTCCATTCTGATACCATAAATCAAAATTAGCATTATATAATGCGATAGCCGCCTCCGTAGTAAACTCTACGATTTCGCTTGCCACCTCTTCCGTATCCTTATAGATAAAACGGTATTGATATTTTGTTGCAGGAGTCAAGCCCGTAATCCTTACCGAATAGGTATCGTTTTCACCTACGGTCAGATACGCAACCGGAGTCCAAGCCTCGTCTGTTGCCAGTTTATATTCCATCGCCAACTTGCTTTGATCCAAGACACCTGCCTTTGAAAGCACCTTCCCCTCCAAGTAAGCAAATGAACTCCAAGCGTTCGCCGCACTTGCCGATAGAGTTGTCTTAGCGGTCAGAGGCACACCTATGGTGAAATTATAGGTCTTGATTGTTCCGTCCAAAGTAATATCAATACTGGTAGAACCATTTGGCGAGTCAGCCACTTTATACATCAAGCGAACATTATCTCGAGCTTTTACCGCACGAACGGTATCTTTCTTAGAATGTAGTGTACCCTTTTGATTCGTTACGCTCGTTGAGATAATCAACGACTTCTCGGGAACTGGGAAATAGGCCTTTGCTGTCTCGTTCTTACCTAACTCAAAGGTAAGGCGGGTTCCAGTTTGGTCTGCCGAATCAGCCACAACAATGGTCGCAGACTTAAAGCTTTTCTTGAACAGCTCGTCAAATTCAACAGTCACCAAGACATTCGCCAATGTACAGATAACTTCGGCCGTCACATCCTTTCCTGCCATAACCTCTACCTCAGCTGATCCCACATAATAGGGCTTATCAAACTCGGCAGCTTTACCATCGAAGCCATTTGAAGAGGCTTTCACCACGTATTTACCCGTAGGCAAGGAAAATCGCTCTCCATCCCACGCCGTATAGTCATCCGTTTCCTTAACAACACCTCCTTGATCATTCAAGATTTGTACCGCCAACTGTTTGGGATTATAAACAACCTCCTCACTTCCCGCTTTGGTGGCTGTGGAATTATTGGTCGTTATATCCATACTTAAATAACCGGTATTTTTCATGGATGTATCATCCTCGGCCTGGCAAGCGACCAAACCTAATACCAACACAAAAAATAAAAGTGTATATATTGTCTTCATATTATTCAGCCACTTTTACACTTAATTTATCTTTTACGACTTTACCATCATTATCTTCCACCGTAATATTAAATACGTGTCCTTCTGGATCTGTTGTAACACCTCCACCAGTACTTGGATCTAGCAACAAACTAAAAAAGGCATGTACCGGAAATTCATAGCTCTTTTCTCCACCAACAGGTAAAGTTACACCCATTGACGTCAACGTCTCTCCTAAAGCTTCATTTCCTATCAATTTAAACTCTTCACCAAATAGATCTTTAACTATTGACGCAAAAAGCTCATTTCCTCCCTTTATCGCGACAGTGATATTTTTCAAGCCGGCAGGAGTTGATATAATAACATTTGCATTTTTTTGTTCATCAGCGGGCAACGTATAAAGAGCTTGCGGTATCGTGATTGTCGGATCATCACCCGTCACCGGTGGTGTCGGAGGTTCAGGATTCTCTTCGCCACTATCACCTTCCACTTCTATATCAATATTCTCATTTGTCTCTTGGTTAAAACCGTTAACCGTGATGGTGATACCGGTTTTATTGAGATCCACTTCTTTTCCGGGAGCCAACGAGATCGCCAAACCATCTCCTCCTACAAAATAGGGGCTGTCGCTTTCTACAAAATCAGCACTTTCCTTCTTCGTTAATGTCTGATTTATAATAACTTCTTCACTCGTTTCCTTCACTATAGCTGTTCCCGACACATAAATCTTATCTGTCTCAGCAGCCATTTTCCAATAAATCGGAGTTGGGTTTGGATTTTCTTGCGTATAAATATCTGAATGACCGCACTTGTCATCCACCGTAATAGACCATTTGCTATAATAGTTTATAAACTCGGAGGTAAAATCCATCGCAATTTTGACATTCTGGATCTTACATTTCACCGTAGCGGTTTTTTCCACACTAGGCATTATCTCTGCTTTTTCTACACCTCCATAATAAGGATCGTACATCTTTTCGGCAAACTCTCCCGGCGAATGCGCCTCTATCTCATAATTTCCTTTCGGCAACTCAATCACACCATTCGCATTTTCTTCTTTAAACTTAGCAAACGACTCATAGTTTTTAGTAAGATCAAAATCCATCGCCTTGATCACGAGCGGAAAATCTTCTTTCTGATCAGTTGCTCCTTTCGTTGCTAAAGAAGCAGAGGAACCTGCGCTCACGTCAAGTGTCAAATAGCCAGTTTCCTTTGGGATCTCTTTCCCGAAAATTTCCTCTTTCATCTCACACGACATCAAGCCGGAAAACAAAACCGTGCTCAACATCCATATATTGATCGCTTTCATATTCTAATCTCTTATTATTACTGTTATATATATTTATACCCAATCCCCCGGAATAACGATATCTACCGGATGATCAACCGTAGTCTCCTCAATTGTAATCGAAATTCCTAAATTGCCATTGTTGACTACTGGTTTCAAAGTAAGTTTCAAAGCATCCGCTGGACTTAACGTATAGGTCTTAACCGTCCCTTCTGCTTTTACATTCTCTTTCTTAGTCAAGCTTACCGTAACCTGGACCTTTTCCTGATTACCTACCTTAAAATACATCGGACCGACTGTCGCCTTTGCCCAAACAAAAGAAGAGGGTTTCTGCGCCTCTGTCTCAATCTTCAAGGAATAGTCGGAGAAATACTCATCCATCTTCGGATCGAACACAACATTAATTCGAGCTGAGCTGGGCTTACATATTACAGGAGCTGTCACCTCCTTTCCCTCCTTCACTTCAAAAGCAGCTTCGCCAGAAAAATACAACACATCGGAAGAAACCGGTTTATCTTCACCCGTAAAGGCTTTCAACACATAGTTACCAACATTCAAAGAATATTTCTCTTCCAAATTCTTATACAAATCATTAATAATAAGATTCTCCTCTTGCCCGGATTTAAACACTTGCACAGTATAATTGTTCACATCCTTATACTCACTCTCATCCACGGCTTTTGTTTGAAAACCGACCTCCGGTGCCAGATCTATTTTCACGAAACCTTTGCCCTTCGGAATATCCAAATTATCCACTTCAGAGCTACAGCTACCCAACATCAAACAACAGCCCAGTAAGCAGGCCATTCCCATAGATGTAAAATTCTTTTTCCTCATATAAATGCTTTTTTCAATTACTTCAATTCGTATAGATCCATTCGATCCCAATTCGGATGCAAAAGAATATATTTCACAAAGATCCTACAAGGTCTATTTGTCTTATTACCTATTCCTTTTTTTAGATTCCACACCTCACCCCTACACATACAGAGCCATTTATAAAGAGTGACCATGTCCTATTTTTACAACCCATTGTTCCTTTTATTAGAAACCGTGCCTAAACAGAATGCGCTCAGACAAGAGCCGCCCCTAGAGAAAGCAAGATTACAAGATAGTCGCTTCGATGGAAGAAAAAAGGATTTGACAAAATGGCAATTTGTAATCTCAACCTCTTGAGTATCGATTATTTCGGGGCAAAGTACTACTTACTTCCAAATTCATAAGAGAAAATTAGCAATTATTTGAATGATAGCCATATATCAAAAAACGACATTTTGTTCTAGCAAAAATAATTCATCGTAATTCATATTATGGGGAGTGAGAGAGGGAAAAAACAGTCTTACAATAGGGTTATAACAGTATAAGAATGCCTATTCACGACTACTTACACCCCTATTCACGACTACTCACGATGCCCAACGGCAGTATAGGCATTGCCCAATGCTGCCTATTGCATACATATTCGCCGTCTAACGTGTACCGAAAACGTTACTTTTTAACATAAAAGGCCACTTATCTTCCTGATTCTTTCGCTATTTTGATAGGTCAAGGAAATACCCCTGTCACAATATACATCCAAATTCAATCAAAACGAAACAGAAAAGATAATTCTAATGGCAACTACTTCCTTCGACAAGAAACCATACCAGTCCAGCCCAAACACCCAAGCGACTCCGAAAAGCCTCCGGAATACCGCAAGTTTCAGACGCTCGTATAATTTTCCTTCCACAAGACACGGCAAATCTTTAAAAATGCCTATTTTTGTCAAACGTTCCCGATAAGTGAATAATTAAACAAACATGGAAAATGACATTCCCAAAATAGACCTGCCTCAAGATTGGGTGATCGGGAAGCTCTCGATCGAAGATATAGGCCTGCTGAATCTGTATGCGAATTACCCATGCCGATTGAAAGCGGGGATTTTCGTGCTATGCCTAGGAGGAGAGATCGAGGCATCCATCAACTTAACGCAACTCAAGGTAGAACCCGGAAGCTTCATCACCATCATGCCCGGATCAATCCTGCAGATCCATAGGGCAGACGGGGACCTACAGATCTATTTCATGGGATTCTCATCTGATTTCCTCAGCCAAGCGAACTCCAGCAAAGCTGTCATAGACATGCACTATATCGTGAAAGACAATCCGGTGTATAAGCTAAAAGAGAAAGCCCAGCCTCTTATGAAAGATTATTTTGAGTTATTACTCAAAACATACGAGTTTTACGCCACGAAAATAAATCGCGGGATTACCAACCATTTGTTTACCGGTATGCTGATGGGGATCAGCAGCATGTATAAAGACCAGACGGAAGACCTGTCAATGCTCTCTAAAGCAGAGCTAATCAGTAAGAATTTCACTCAACTAGTAATGCAAAACTATACCATGCAACGATCCGTTGCATGGTATGCCAAGCGGCTTGGCATCACGCAAGCACACCTAAGTACGATCGTCAAACAAAGTACGGGAAAAACTTGCATAGAGATTATCACCTCGATGGTTATCATGGACGCAAAGGCACAACTAAAATCGACGAACCTTACCATCCACGATATCGCCTATACACTGAATTTCACTAATATGTCCTTCTTCGGAAAGTATTTTAAACGCCATGTAGGTATGAGTCCGCAAGAATACCGCAATTCCTAAACAACCCTAAAAAAGTAAGCTAGCTTACTTTTAAAGCACTTCCGGCCGGGTGTCTTTTCCTGAAATCACTGGTTCTTCTTTAATTTAGCTGAAGAGCTAGTTGAACAGTAAAACTCGTTTACCGAACAAGATTGGTATACAGCACGTTAAGTCATCCACAAAAGACTTCCCAAGTGATTAGTTATTCACTTCCCAAGCCGTAAGCTGACCACTAGGTATAGCCGTCAGTTGTTCACTCGACAAGCCGTCAGTTATTCAGCCATAAATAGCGCGATTTCCAACTAATATAAAGATAGTTTTCCAGCTTAGTAACTGCACTATTTTTGCATGTTCTCATTTTCAAACCGCACTATTATGGTTATTTCTAAGTGCCCTCTCACATCCCCCAATTCTCCCTATCCAAACTCCTATACTGTATCGCCTCCGCCAAATGCCGGACTTCGATATGTTCCGAATTATCCAAGTCGGCTATCGTGCGGGAGACTTTCAGGATACGGTCATAGGCACGGGCGGAGAGGCAGAGACGTTGCATGGCGGGTTTGAGGGTGGGGAGGCCGGAAGCGTCGGGAACGGCGTACTGATGGAGTAGCTTGGAGTTCATCTGGGCATTACAATAAATACCCTCATAAGCGGCAAAACGCCTTTCCTGGATCGCACGGGCTTTTATGACCCGCTCACGGATAGCGATACTAGGCTCTGAGGGCTGTTGCTCGGAAATCTTCTCGAAAGGGACAGGGACAATCTCTATCTGGATATCGATACGATCGAGTAATGGGCCGGAAATGCGGTTCATATATTTCTGGACGGCTCCGGGAGAACAGAGACAAGGACGGTCCGGATGGTTGTAGTAGCCGCCGGGACAAGGATTCATGGAGGCCACAAGCATAAAGCCGGCCGGATATTCCACCGTGAAACGGGCACGGGAGATATTGATCACTCGATCTTCCAATGGTTGCCGCATGACTTCCAAGACACTCCTGTTAAATTCCGGCAACTCATCCAAAAAAAGGACACCATTATGAGCCAAGCTGATCTCTCCCGGCTGCGGGAAAGTGCCCCCTCCTACCATGGCGACATTAGAGATCGTATGATGGGGAGAGCGAAAAGGACGTTGTACCATCAAGGAGGCGCCACCTCCTATCTTACCGGCTACGGAATGGATTTTAGTTGTTTCCAAGGACTCATGCAAGGTAAAAGGGGGCAAGATCGTGGGGAGACGTTTCGCCAACATCGACTTGCCACTTCCGGGAGGACCTACCATGATCAGATTATGTCCGCCGGCGGCGGCCACCTCCATCGCACGCTTCACGTTCTCTTGTCCCCGGACATCGGAGAAATCGCAATCAAACAATTGCTGGCGGTCGTAAAACTCCTTACGGGTATCAATAACCGTAGGCCGCAATGTAGGTTTCCCCTCCATAAACTCCAGCACCTCTTTGATATTCGAAGCTCCATACACTTCCAGATCGTTCACCACCGCAGCCTCACAAACGTTTTGCTTGGGTAAGATAAAGCCCTTAAAGCCTTCTTCCCTAGCCTTGATAGCGATAGGCAATGCCCCTTTTATCGGTTGGAGGCTCCCATCCATAGAAAGTTCGCCCATCAATACGAATTTGGATAAGTTGGATGAATCTATCTGCTCTGCCGCCGCCAGAATACCGATCGCCAAAGGCAGATCATAAGAAGACCCTTCCTTACGGATATCTGCGGGGGCCATATTAATAACGATACGATTGCGGGGGAATTTATAACCACATACTTGAAGAGCCGAGATAATGCGTTCATGGCTCTCACGAACAGCCACGTCCGGAAGACCGACTAAAAAGAATTGGATACCTTTGGAACAGTTCACTTCTACGGTAACGACCGTAGCGGAAATCCCCTGCACGGCAGCGGCATAAGATTTTACTAACATAGTTAAGAATTTTGAGTTACTAATTACAAATTAAAACCGGAACCTCCTGTTTTCAATCGCTCAGTCTTCGAACAAGTTCTCCAGTGTTTGCTTGATCTCGATTCCATTCTCTGTTTTCATCAAGATCTTATGATCCTCATCTATCAAGAAACAGCGTGGCAATACGCTTACGTTATACAGATCTATCAACATAGCCGCTTGTCCGGCCGAATCCGTTACCAGATTCCACGCTATACTATCCTTCTTCAGTACATCCCGGACATTATCCGGATTATCGTCCAAGCTAACCAAAAGAATATCCAACTGATCTTTCGGATATTTCATCGCTACCTTATCCAGATATAGATCCTCTGTCTGGCACATATCACACCAAGGAGCGGTAAACGTCAGCAATAAATATTTCTGCGGGAAAGAGTCCAAACTTACCGTATTCCCATAAATATTCCTTACGGAGAAATCTGGGGCTTCCGCACCCAAAGCCGTACGTTTCGCACGGGCGCTATATTGCTCCAGCTCCTTCACCAGATAAAAGTCTTTCAACCTTGGATTCAATAACGCCAACAACTCATCAATTTTACGAGTATCATCGGGATCTGAGAAAAAAGATTGAATCAAGACAACGGATGCCTCTTCATTCGGGTTCTCTTTCACGTACCGGATCGCTTCCTCGCTCAATTGCATATTAACATTCGCCAAACGAGCGGCGATATCCGTCTCCTCGATCGTATCGTTCAAATCCTTGCTATTTAAAGAATTTGATAAATTTGTCAATTCCGTCAATAAAGGAGCGATTTTTTTCTTAAAAGCGGTCAACTTATCATTTGTCCGTCCCCCCTTTACCTGCAATAGCAATGGAGAGTTAGCGTCGCCCGTGATTTTTACGGTTTCTCCCGGTTCCAGATAAGCCGTAACCCAATGCTCTTTATCCGCAAAGAAGATAGTCACACAATGGAAACCCGCTTCATTTTGATCGATCTGGAACTGCCCGGGTTTCGTACAAACCACCGTATCAACCACTTTATAATTATCCTTCTCAAATACAGCATATACGGTTTGATCTTCCAGATTAGAAAGTTCCCCTTCAATCCGATAGACATAATCCTTGCCACAAGATGACAAACAAATTATAAAGCCAATAATAAGTGCCAGTTTTTTTATCATTACTCCTTTTTAAGCTCTTCTTATAACAGATAATCCGGTCTAAAGGTAGGAATATTTTTTAAAACTACTTTACATTTATAATAAAATTAACGTAGTTATCATAAAAAAAGCGCAGAATTAGTAATTCCACGCTTTTTTATAAAGATATTTTTAAACCTTGACCTTTTTTGATCAAGGTTTTTTAAGCAATTATAACTGAGGACCAGCAGCAACCAATGCCTTACCAGCTTCGTTGCCCGTGAACTTAGCAAAGTTCTTCTGGAAGCGAGCAGCCAAATCCTTCGCTTTCTCATCCCATTGAGCAGGATCAGCATAGGTATCGCGAGGATCTAAGATCTTCGGATCTACGCCCGGTAATGCAGTCGGAACCTCGAAGTCGAAATACGGGATCTTCTTTGTCGGAGCCTCGTTGATAGAACCATCAAGGATAGCGTCGATGATACCTCTTGTATCTTTGATAGAGATACGTTTACCGCTACCGTTCCAACCGGTGTTCACCAAGTAAGCCTTAGCGCCAGTCATTTCCATCTTCTTAACCAACTCTTCGCCGTATTTTGTCGGGTGCAATGACAAGAAAGCAGCACCGAAACAAGCGGAGAATGTAGGAGTCGGTTCCGTGATACCACGCTCTGTACCTGCTAATTTAGCGGTAAATCCAGACAAGAAGTAGTATTGAGTTTGCTCCGGAGTCAAGATAGATACTGGAGGCAATACACCAAATGCGTCAGCAGACAAGAAGATAACTTGTTTTGCGTGCGGGCCTTTAGAAACCGGCTTAACGATGTTCTCGATGTGATAGATCGGATAAGAAACACGAGTGTTCTCTGTAACTGACTTATCAGCGAAATCGATCTTACCATCAGCGGCAACTGTTACGTTCTCAAGAAGAGCGTCACGTTTGATAGCGTTGTAGATATCCGGCTCGCTCTCTTTATCCAAGTTGATAACCTTAGCGTAGCAACCACCTTCGTAGTTGAATACACCTTCGTTATCCCATCCGTGCTCATCGTCACCGATCAACAAACGTTTCGGGTCCGTAGACAAAGTAGTCTTACCAGTACCAGACAAACCGAAGAAGATAGCTGAGCTCTTGCCCTCTTTATCCGTGTTAGCGGAGCAGTGCATAGAAGCGATACCACGCAACGGGTTCAAGTAGTTCATGATAGAGAAGATACCCTTCTTCATCTCACCACCGTACCAAGTATTCAAGATAACTTGCTCTTTAGTCTTCAAGTTGAAAACAGTAGCAGTCTCAGAGTTCAAGCCTAATTCTTTGTAGTTGTCAACTTTAGCCTTAGCAGCGTTGAAAGAAACGAAATCAGGTTCGCCGTAGTTAGCCAATTCCTCAGCTGTCGGACGGATGAACATATTAGTTACGAAGTGAGCTTGCCAAGCAACCTCCATGATGAAACGTACTTTCAAACGAGTAGCCTCGTTAGCGCCACAGAATGTATCGACAACGAACAAACGTTTGCCAGACAATTCTTTTACGGCTTTAGCCTTCAAGTCTGCCCAAGCGGCCTCAGAACAAGGCTTGTTATCATTCTTATATTCATCAGAAGTCCACCATACAGAATCTTCGCTGGCTTCATTCTTTACGAAAAATTTATCTTTAGGAGAACGACCTGTATAAATACCAGTCATCACGTTTACAGCACCTAGCTCAGTTACTTGGCCTTTCTCGAAGCCTTCCAAACTCGGTTTAGTTTCTTCTGCGAACAGAACATCATAAGACGGATTGTGAACGATTTCTTTCACATCAACAATTCCGTACTTGCTTAAATCTAAATTAGCCATCTTGAATTTAATTTAAATGATTGACTTTATATAACTTTTCTCTCTACTCTAGTTCGATACGGTGAGGCTTTCCGACCTTTTGGAGCTTGCTGCGACTCCACCTTGTTAACCGCGGTACAAAAGTAATATTTTTTTTTATCGTACACAGCTTATTAAGGAAATTTTTCAGTAATAATTACTCTTTTCCATGCAATTAACAAAACCCTTAGTCTATTTGTAATATGGAGTTTACAAATCATATACTTTTAGCTAGCATCTCAACTATTTCCGAAGTTGTCATCATAGGTATTCGCTTTTATTGTGACTGAAACAAAGATATATACTTTTTTCCGCACAAACAAATCCAGCGTATAAATATAAGAAAGGCGCAGGATAAATATCTTGCGCCTTCTCTTATATCCAATCAGAAATATATTACTTTACCTCCCAAATCTCACCTTTCATCAAAAGGTCGTGTAATTTACGTGTAGGATTCTTCGCTTGTACCTCCTCGATTTGCTGGTGGACAGCCTCATCATAGGTCGGTCCCTCCACATCTCGTATTACGCCTAACGCAATTGGCATATCACCGCTCATCATGGCAAGCATCATATGCAAGGTGTTATCCTTCTCATGGGCGTCGTGTACCAATACGTCATCCATCGTATAACCATCTTGTCCGATCGTTACGGATTTCAGTTTTAGGCCGTCTAGCACAAGGCCTTTATCCATGTTAGCGCCGTAAACCATTTTCTCGCCATGGCGAAGGAAAATCGTACGATCCGCACGGTATGCCTTATCAACGATCCCCTTATGGATACCATCATTAAAGATCACGCAGTTTACTAGCACTTCCGTAACGGAAGCGCCTTTATGACGGGCGGAAGCCGTCAATACCTCGGTCGTATTCTTCAAATCCACGTCAATCGTACGGGCGAAGAAATTACCACGGGCACCCAACGCCAACTCGGCCGGGATAAACGGATCTTCCACCGTCCCATAAGGAGAGCTCTTGGATACGAAACCACGGTCAGATGTCGGGGAGTACTGTCCCTTCGTCAAACCATAGATCTTATTGTTGAAAAGAACGATATTCAAATCGATATTAC
>OCAV01001281.1_pt1 | contig 16910 bp, 14 predicted proteins | sample 1538331 | NCBI WGS metagenome assembly OCAV01 (sample SAMEA2580297, study PRJEB22360) | human gut metagenome | biome: human gut; feature: human-associated habitat; material: faeces | place: Denmark | collected 2008/2010
CGAATTGGAGAGAGCGCTCCCGCAAACTGCCTCTTGACAACTTATAGGAGCGTCGCTTTTACCTGATGGATAAGGGCGGCCGGCGTGTACTATCTGCGCTCAAACGTGTTTGCGAGCGCGAACGACGACGCCTATCCGGCGGTCAGCGCCATCGTGAAGTCCGCAGTCGACAAATGCAGCGCCGATACCGACGGGTCCGACTACGCCCGCGCCCTGTGGCTCCACGACTGGACGCTCGACCAGCTGGAATACGACCACAGCCTCAACTGGTGCTCGGCCGAAAGCGGCCTCACGCGCCACCAGGGCACCTGCGAGAGCTACCAGCGCATCTACTCCAAGCTCCTTAACGCCGCGGGCATCGCCAACGGCCGCATCACCGGCAACGGCCACACCTGGAACGCCGTAAAGATCGACGGCAAATGGTGCCAGATGGACCTAACCTGGGACGACGGTAGTGACAACTGGTACGGAGACTTGGACCAGCGCCATCTGTACTTTGGCCTGACCGACGAGCTCATGGCAATCGCCCACTCCGACCACACGGCAAACTACCAAAAGGACGACTACGCCTACCGCTCGATCGACCTAACCAACAATTACTTTGTGCGAAACGGCAAGGCCGCTGATTGGGCAGAAAAGTATGCCGACCGCATTCAACAGCACTTGGATGCCAAGGAAGAGAGCTTTTCCATCGATGCCGACAACCAGTCCTTCCCGCAGAGCATCTCGGGGATTCAGAACGGGACTGTTGCGTACGCGATGAACCAGAGGGAATGGAAAGTTCAAGGCGCCAAGGTTGAGCTTACTGCGGCATCAAACGTCACCAAGGAATCGAACAGCAAATGGAGCGCTAGGTACGACCTGGCAGCAAAATACCGAATCGCAACATTAGAGAAAGTTATAGACGACGGCTCCTACCGCCTCGCGGCCGCCCTCGACGCCCGGATGGCCGTGTCGGCCTCCGCATCGGGCTGCTCGCTGTCCTCGGGCGCGGGCGCCCTCTCCCTCGAGCGCGACGGGGCGACGGGCCTCTACAGGGTCTCCTCGGGCGGCCTGATGCTGACCGAGTCGGGCAACCGGGCGGTGCTGGCCGAGGCGGACGGCTCCGCCTCGCAGCTGTGGCGCGTCTCGGCCCTGAGCGGAGGCCGCTACTCATTCACGTCCGCCTCCGGGCTGGCGCTGGACGACCGGGGGCAGCGGACCTCGGAGGGCAACACGGTATGGCTCTACGAGCCCAACGGGGGGCCCGCCCAGGCGTGGGTCCTTACCTAGTCTGCAAGATCTTTCAAATGCTTTTTGACAATCTCCCGAAATGATTCAGGGAGAAGCCTTCGTGCTATTTTCTTAGTATAAAAAAATATTCCCCGCTCACGCCTTTTATACATACACTCAATGGCATGCCAACCACCTTCGACAAATGCGTCAATATAGAGCTGTCTGTCTTTTGGAAGGGTGCTCGGGCGGCGGAGCTGGTCGTTGCCCTTGGCGATATCGTCAAATTCGACAGGGTACAAGTCCAGTGCGTTGCTGGATTCAATAAACTCCCTGCCGCGGTCGTTATTCACCAGCAAGCAGGAGACGCCCTTCATCTGATTGAACCTCTCAGCATCCTTCAGAACATCGGGCCTGTTTACATCGACGCCCCAGAAATCGCCGATGGTAAGATCGCCAGCACGAAATCTCCCTGCATAGGGGCACCTATAGCAGCTGTCGCGAAGCGTCTTGAGGTTCAAGAACATGTCGTAGTAGGGGGATTTTGCCGCAGGAATGGTGACCTCTCTTCCGTCCTCAAGAAGAAGAAGAAGAAGAAGGGAGTGACCCCACCCCTCGCGCTTGCACCTAAACCGGAAATCAACCACGGGAGACCCAAGCTGTTTGCCATAGTCCTCAGCGCAGTCCGCGAACATGCGGCCGGAAGGGACGCCGTGACAGACCAGGTCAACGGTTGTCAGGTTCTGATAATCGCGTCCGAGGAAACCCCTAAGGCCAGCGACTTGGCAGGGCGTTCCGCAGAACAGGACCTGCCTGCCCTCACGAAGATCCGCCTTAACATCGGCAAAGCAAACTCCGGCATCGCTCTGCACATATTTTGAGTTAAGAAGCGGAGACAGCTCATCAACGCTTGCCGCACGACTATGCAACACTCGAAGCGTATTCCCCTCACGCTCATAGGAAGCACCATATGCGACGCCGCCAGAAGAAATAAGCTCACGCGCAACGGCACCGAAAACTCCGCCGGAGGCGGACTCCGAGACATCGCCCCTACCAACAGCGGCAAAGAACGGTCCGGCCGAATTAGAGCCTATCCCCCGGTTGAGGCCGCACGCCCTCGTGCACGCGCCACAGCCAATACAGAGATCGCTATCAATTACAGGAAGAACAAACCCATCCTTCCCCTCGGACATGGTGATGGCGCCTTTCGGGCAGCCGGCGGCACATGCCCCGCATCCGCAGCAATTCGATGGCGACTCAAACAGTGTGGGAACTTCGCCCCTTTTCACGGTAGACATGCAGTTATCCCCCTATTTGCGAGCTGAAACAAGCTTACGCAGAATATCGGCATTCATATAAACGGAAAAAGCCAGAGCAATTGCCAGGCAGGCGATAGCACTCCAGATGCCCGCACCGTAGGCAGACAGATAATAAAAAGCGAATACGCCTACAATTGAAACCAAAGTCAAAACCTGCTCAACCCGGTCTTCGACAAGCTTCGTAAACTTTGCGACTTTAATCCTGCGGTACTCGTTCACCACGATCATCGCCAAGAGCGTTGCAACGGATGCACCATAAAGGCCGAAGTGCGGAATCAGCACGACACACAGAACGGCGCAAAGGACCGCAGACACAGCAGTGGTGGTACCCATAATTCCGGTCTCCTTATGTGCGGTAAAGATGCCACCGTAAAAGCCAGAAATGTTACTGAAGTACGTCGCCAGGAGCAATATCGGCACATACAGCAGGCCCTCACCGAATGAACCCTTAATCAGGACGCCGTACACGAGGGGCATAAGCGCAGACATAAGCAGAACGACGCTCATCATGAAACGCCTGAGCGCACGATACACAGAGTTATAGAAAGCCGACTCGTCCTCATCGGAGTTGAGGGCGCGCGCCGAGCTCTCCTTCCAGGACTGGTAGAAGAAGCCATACACCTGGTCCATGACACCGGGGAACTTGTAAGAAACGGCGTACACGCCGGCAGCGGAAGCCCCGAGCGTGTTCATGATAATGAGCCTGTCCAGCAGGTTATTAATAGTCCAGGAAACCTTGTTGGGAATGAGCGGAAAGGAATACCGCAGGAGGTCTCGAGCATAGGAAATGGAGAAAGCCGACGGATCGATATAGCGCCAGAGCTTCCGCATGACCATGAACGTGAGGGCAACACCGCCCTGCGCAATGACCGTGGCAGAAAGCATGCCCACCACGCCCCAGCGCAACACGGCGATAAACAGAACGTTTAACACGATGGTAAGAGCGCTCGCAGTGAAGTTCATGACGGAATATCCCACGGTATCACCGAAACCACGTAGGACCGCCGAAGCCATCTGCAGAAGCGCACCAGCAATAACAAGCCCCACGACCCAGCCAAGATTTTCTGGCCTAAATAGCAACCAGGCCAGAATCGCCAAGACCGCAAAGCACGCGCAGCCAGCAAGAAGTACAGCGCATGACGCTGTCACGGCTGTAGACCGATCCTCATCGGTACGGCAGTCAATGAGAAACCGAAACAGCGCTTCATCCATAAGCAGCGAAACCGCAGGAACGCAAAATAAAGCAATAGTATTGATGTAGTCTACGGTGCCGTAATCAGCAGTGGAAAGAACCGATGTATAGAGCGGAAGCAGAAGAAACGACACGAGCTTTGTTGCCATGCCGCCAACTGCGATAATGCCGGTATTTTTGATAAGTCGGCTTGTCTCTCCCATTACGAAAGCGCCTTTCTAAGATAAGCCCACGAATGCTCACGCAGAGAATCAAGAAGAGAGTCCACATCACCCCAGTCACAAGGAGGAACATCGTCGGCACACATAACGTTGACGCAACGGTCAGACAGCCCGATATTGCCCAGCAAGTCGCGCATACGCGCACCAGACTTATCTGTTGCATATACGCGGAAGGGCTTATGGAAGAGAACAGAGAATACAGTTGCATGAAAGGAATTGGTAACGATGAGGTCTGCGTGTGCGATAAGAGAAACGAACTCTTCAGGGCCAACGCCAAACAGGTTAATTGAATTTGGGATATCTAGATTATTCTCAGATATATAAGCCACCTTCATGCCTGTTGCCTCCGTCATCGCGACGGTGCTCTCTATAAGCTCAGGACATTCACGCAAAAGATACATGAAAATATATTCACCTTGCAAGGCATCTTTAGATGCCATGTCGGTATAGTCATCGGATTCCAACAAAAGTGTGGGATCTAAAACAACGTCGATAGGCGTATCGACAAGTGGCTGAAATAGCGGAACCGTCTCCTCCTCGCGAACAGACAAAAAATCAAACCTTGAAAGTAAATCGGATACAAGTTGCTCATCAAAATTCTCCGGTCTAAAGAAAGTATGAGCAAGACTGGGAGCGTAAGCAACTCGTCGACTATCTCCGGCAAATGAAAGGAAATAGGGGCCAACAACACCTTGTGTGCAATCGAGATTCCAAATTTGATCGCTTCCGCAAATAAAACAATCAAACTGCTCAGCGAGTTCGTACATATCACTTTCTTTTTTCCAGAAATACGGTCTCTTTGTAAGCCTGAAATACTTTTTAGAAAATTCCGCGAATGCAGCCTTTCTAGACGACTGCTTACGCCAACAGCGCATTGCGCGCAGCGTCATCTTCGGGTGGCGAGGTTGGAAAAACCTATATTGCTCATAGTCACGAGAACGATAGTCGATTATTCGCACCTCATGCCCCATGCCTTTCAAGACTTCTTGAAGCGCATAAGACTGAAGTGCAGACCCGAAATTTAAAGCACCGTGGAAAGTAATCGTTCCAATCTTCATTATTTATCTGTTCCTGTTCACCCAAATATGAATAGCATCTGAAAGGCTGAGTCCAGTTACCCCATCAGCAGCTAGAGAAAGCGATGCGAGAAGATAGCGGCTGTAATCCGAAGTGCGCAGAGCCTTCTCAATATCCTTCCATCTACCATTCATCGAAGTACTCACCCTGCTGAACTCATCAATTGAATTGAACGTGTCACAACAACAAGCAAATAAAATCTTACGAGCGCAGTTGTCCAGAGCGACAGTTCTCCCAAGCAAGAGCGGTCCGAACAAAGGAAAAATGCGATTGAAGTCTTCCTGACTATAATTAATCCCCAGCTCTGCACGTAAAGAAATCAACTCATCAAGAACCCAATACGAATCAAGCCCTTTAACATTCGTAGGGGTAGACTGCATTATGGATCCAGGACGGATTCGGTAATAATAGCCACTCAAATCATAACAAGGTTCATCGTTAAAGCGACAATCTATCCATACCGGATGAATCAGATCTTCGTACCATGCGCCAACGGGAAAACCTAGTCGATTCCAGACTTCACGACGATATAGCCTGCCCCACGGCACCATCCAACTAGCTCTATCGTTCTCTATCTTGCCAAGCAAACCATCATCAGACATATATCTAAAAGTCGATGTAACGAAATCCGCAGATGTTTCATCGAGTCTGCTCCGCATATCCTCAAGATACCCTGGCCCGATCATGTCATCAGAATCCACGAACATGATGTACTTACCGCGAGAAACTCTAAGACCCGCATTACGTGCTGCGGAAAGGCCGCCGTTTATTTGGTGAATTACAAGAACATTAGGCATTAGTCCATACGAATCGGCTATAACGCCAGAATCATCTTTAGACCCGTCATCTACAATAATAACCTCAAACTTGCCAGAAAACTCCTGTGTCACAATGGAATCAAGGCAAGGTTTGAGGTATTTTTCAACGTTGTATACAGGCACAATAATAGAAATGTCGTAAGATATGCCTTCCTTAAAAACAATAGGCATGAACATATTGGATGGTCTCTTGGAAACCATGCTAAGCTTCGCCTTAGACGCATAGGATATAGAATCGGAACGACGACATAACCTAAGTAAGCCATCATAAATAGGGCTAGAAAGTAGAAGTTTTATAGCCTTCTTAATTAAATTAAGAATATGCAACAATTGACTCCTCCCATCTTCAAAGTCGAATAAATATGCGCTTCCATCAATTCGGACATTTAAGTTATGATGCCCCAACATGCAATCAACAAGACCAATCGCAGACGGCACCCCATAGAGGAATAGACTACAAACAATAAATCACAAACGAAAGCGTCTATTGACTCACCCAGACCATGGGGGCGTTGGAGAACTTCTTTGAAAAAACGTGCAAAGACCAGCTTCTAAGCATCGACCGAAATAACTAAAGCCCAAGGAATGAATACACCGCACGACAAGACTGAACCTTTGATATCGGTTCAATCGTAAATTCTTGTCACTTAATTGAAAGCTAAGGACAAGCTCGGTCAGGACTAATAATGCTCCAACTAAATATATTAGAAAAAAGCAATAATGACCTGCATTATACAAATAGACGACGGAGACATTTAAAGCAGCTTAGTAAGTGCCGAGCAGAAAAAGAAACGATACTGCAATTTGACAAAACAAGACTATGAACTAAGTCCGGACAATTGCTGATTCGACTCTGATACTCGCTTTTAATTGTTTTATCAAATTGCCTTTTCACCTCTTTATCCACTTCACAATGCCAAAGAACTTCATCAAGATCACAATAGTGTCGACAGATACCCCTTTTGGCATTTTTTACTGAATCGCTCGACCATTCACTCGCATAACGAATCAACTCGTCGCTTACAAAGCTCCAATCAGTTATCTGATCCTCTTTAAACTGCTTCGTACTATTAACGTCATGCTGACGATAGTAGTAAAGCGGCTCGTCAATGTGAAATAAACTCTTTGCAATATCGAAAACAGGAAGAAGTTGACAAAGATCCTCACCGTGCATAAGGCCAACTCGTTTCGAGTACCACTCATCACTGGCAAACAAATCTCTCCGAATGACCTTATTCCAAACGCTATTGAAATCGCATCCGCACAACAGGTTTTTAACAGCATCAAAAGATTCGCCCGTATGCATACCAGAACAGATATCAACTTTTAACGAGGGTTTAATAGGCATCAATCCCATGGTAAAGTCAAATGAAATGATATCAGCACCAGTTGAGGCAATTACATCGCATACCTTTTTGATGCAGCCTTCAAGAAGAGCGTCATCGGAGTCGAGCGAAAGAATATAACGCCCACTCGCCTTACGAAGACCGTCTCGACGTGCAGCGAGAAGACCTTCGTTGTCCTTATGAATAACGAAGGCTCTCTCACGCTTATCGCAATAAGCATCGCAAATCTCGGGAGATCCATCGGTGGAACCATCATCCACAAGAATCACCTCAAAAGAGCCGGTCCCTTGAATATCAATAGATTCCAGACAAGCGGGAAGAAAACGCTCGGTGTTATATACCGGTACAACAATACTGATGTCAGGCGTTTCGTCATGCATAAATAACTCCTAATAGCGCCGACGAATACGGAAAAAGATCACAGCTGCCGCCATATACAAACGTAATGACAAAATAAAACACGAAAAATAAAAAGCCCAGAGTTCCAGTTAGAAACCGCTCTCTACCAAGGTTTTCAGATAAAAAGGGGTAAACCAAACCTGAAATGAAAAGAAAAGGGAAACTGAGTCGAATTAGCTCAGGACTGATGCTCGCAAATTGAGCGAATAAGGAAGAAATTATGCCACAGCTCGTATAAAAATTAAGTGTCCATCGATCAAAGCTCGTGGTCAAACCCTTACTACCCAACATCCATATAGCAAGGCAAAATAGAAAATAAATAAGCATTGTGATATTAAATGAGCCCATTCCAGCGTGTTTGATCTGAAAGCTATATGACGACGTAAATAGAGACACGAGTTCCATTACATCCGGTCCAATCATAATCACACAAATAGCAAAAATGATAACGCCAACGCATGCAAGAAGTGCAACGGTCTTGTATGAACGTTCTTGTCTGCGGTTGAAGCATGAAATATAAATAATCCAAATTAAAAGTCCTATGATAGACATTTTGTGAAAGCCAACTGCAAGAGCCAAATAAACAATAGCGGGGACGCGCTTCTCACGGAGCAGCTCATAGAGCATCATGACGAGCATACTAGTAGCAAGACATTGCCTAATTATGTTTAACGTATAACCGAACACAACGAAACAAAGAAAGAAACCTACGACAGGATACCCGCGAGGATACAACTTCCTAACAACTAAAATATAGGGAAGGAGAACGATGGCTTCACAAAGAAAAAGAACAGCGTGGAAATCACCAGTCAGTCTCCCCAGGATCCAGAAGAGAATTACGAATAGCGGCTCTTGATCTGAGCAAGCACCCATAGCACCTGTGAGCGAATAATACTGCGAGACGTAAAAACACCTGAGAGGATATGCCGAGGTATCGGTACCGACAGATGCATCGCGCAGCCCCGCCACCAAACAAAGGGGGAGAACCGCGATAACCGCTAGAAGAAAACTGACGCGCTTATTAGGTATCTTTACCGAAAAATATAGCAATGCAATATGGGACACAAAGGCAATGAAATAGATTGGCATCTCTACACCTGCTTTGCATATCGTTTGTAAACCGTCGATTTACCTCCGGTCGAAACCACGTCGAAAACACCAACACAGCAGTTAAACACATCTTGAAAATAGATGTTATACAAAAAGCTGCCATGGCATTCAGTAACGTTAAACAGATGCGCGCTAATAGAAAAACTCACCTTATCAACCTTTTATCACAGGAGTTACCCGATAGCCTTACCAGAAATTGCAGCATATAACGCATAGAAAGCGTTATGAACCCTAGGAGAGATAGAAAAGAGAGCACAGCGTAACCTCCATTTTGAACAAGCATATGGGTTCCTCGACGCCCTCCAGGCAAGCCCTCGAGCATTCCTCAAATATTTCTGGGCGTCAGCCTTACTATCAAATCCGTCCGGATCAACCCTCATTGCAACGCGGAGCGTACAGAATGATTGAAAACACTCAAACTCGCCCTGAAATTCAGACCCGGCAAATCGTCGAACAGTCTCAATAGTCCTGTCCATGTCTTTAGCATGCTTGGAACCCTGCTTTCTGAGCGTTGTAATGGAACCAGGTCTCGTCACGTATGCATAAAAGCACGCATCAGAGAATGCAACCTTTTGAATTTTGGAACAAATTTTAGCAATTACGCCCATGTCTTCGAAGAGCTGCCCCTCAGGAAAGACAAGGTCGTTAATAAGAGATCGTTCAAAGAGCTTTCCGCACGCAGAGCCGCTCTCACCGCTTAATAAAAGTAATTTTCGTAAATGCTCAATTCCAGATTCAACATGGAATTCTACATTCTGCCCCATCTTATAGTTATCAAGAACAGGCGTCTTCGCAAAGGAGCCGATAACGAGCGAAACTTGATACTTGTCAGCCGCTTCGACCATCAACTCAACAGTTCGCGAATCAATCAAATCGTCCCCATCAACATACATGACATAATCGCCGTGGCACCTTTGAGTACCAAAGTTACGAGCAGAAGAAAGACCGCCGTTTTCCTTATGCAAAATCTTAAATCGCGTGTCTGATCCAACGGCATCTTCAATAAGATCAATAGTATTATCAGTACATCCATCATCCACAATAATATATTCGATATTCGAATAAGTCTGACCAAGCAATGAGTTTACGCAAGGAAGCGCGAACATACCCACGTTGTACATGGGGACAATGACACTAACCAGAGGCTTAGCAACATCAGAAGCCATATATCTAAGACCTCCTGAGAACAAAACGATATATCAACGCTCTAACGGAATTTGGCATCAGACAGACGACGGCATGCGGTAAATAAGAACAGATATAATCGCATTTTGTGAAATAGCCACGCTCAACTTGAGCACGCTTAAATGCTTTAGCGTACTTAAGATACTGCGAGCCCCCCCCTGCGAGCATAGAAATCCCCACTAACGCGCATCGCAACAAGCGGTTCCTTCAGGTTATCCGCCTTGCAGCCACATGCGAGCATCCTGTTAAAAAGGTCCCAATCCTCAAAGTAGAGAAAATCGGAACTGTAGTTACCAGCCTCCATGACTTTCGACTTTCTAAACGTCATAGGAGGATGACGAAAGGGATTTCGCCTTTTGGAATAAGAACGTATAGCGTCGATGCCCTTGGGAAGATCTGTGGCCGCAACAGGTTCATTGGGAGTCGTGACGAATTCGATAACATCGCTTCCGACCATATCGAGACCACTATCAATAGCGGCAAGCTGTTTCTCCATACGATCCGGACGAGCTATATCATCAGTGTCCATGCGTGCAACAATTTCGTTAGAGCAAGCAAGGATGCCTTGGCGCAGTGCATACCCAAGTCCATGGTTTTTTTCATACGAAACAAAATTGAACAGTCCGGGATGCAGGAAGTCATAATCTTGGAGCACGTCTTCAAGCTCATGCGTAAGCGGACCATCCTTGACCATGACGATCTCGACAGGAGAAACCGTTTGATTCAGCATGCTGTCTAAAGCTTGAATTAAAAAGGCAGGATTTTCTTTTTTGTAAATGCTCATCAACACACTGTAAGAAGAAGAAAAGTTTGTCTGCATCTATCGTCCCGTTCTCTTCTTTCCAAACATGGCACCAAAAGTGCCAGTAAAGCACTTCCAATCCATCGCAAAACAACGGTTTTTGACATAGCGAAGCTCAATCTTCTGGCGCAGGCCGCTCTCGAAGGTTGCCTCATTACGATCGGTTGCCTGCCACAGACCAGTAATACCGGGCTGAACAGAGAGCAGCTCAGCCTTTTCCTCGTCGGAAAAGTGCTGTTCAAGCTCATCCCTTGTAATGGGACGCGGTCCAATAACGGAAAGATCGCCGTTCAGCACGTTCAGGAACTGAGGTATCTCGTCGATGGAGCATTTACGAATGAATTGACCAATCTTGGTAATACGAGGGTCATCGTCAACCTTGCGTTCGACTTCCCACTGATGCACCTGCTCAGGACTCAAATACTTCCGCACATCACCCGCATCGGCGACCATGCTACGAAGCTTAAAAATCTTGATGGTCTTACCGCCCTTGCCAACTCGTTCTTGCGTATACATAGGACTGCCAGGCGATTCAAGGCTGATGAGCGCACACACAATGGCGATAGGAATAAGCAGCAGTACGCTCATCAAAAGACTGAATACAAGGTCAAACAGCCTCTTAATAAAGCGGTAGCCAAGCGTACCGCTCGGTTTAATCTCTTTAATAGCCAGTGCGTCCCCCACGGATACACAGCTCTCTGTTACTTCTTTTTCAGCCACAATAAAACAAACGTTCCTGTCCCCAGGAACCCCCCCCCCATCTATGAACTCAAAATTTGAATTAACTGCTGGCAAAACGTCTCCCTTACGTTTTGCTGGGAACGTCGAGCGGCAGCAGCTCCCTAAAAGTGGAGTCACCTTCGCCCACGTCCACCAGGCACCAGCGCTTATGACGGTCGATCTTCTTTACACGGGCCTCTTGCCCCACCAAGGGACCCTGCTCTATGTGCAACACGCCGTCTTCTATGCGCGCTACGCTGTTGCGCACCACGCCGTCGTCGTCCAGCACGCTGCGGTACCAGTCCTGTGCATCGTCCGGCATGGGCATATACGCCCGCTCCCTACTGCCGGCGATGCGACAGCCAAAGCTCAACTGGGCCAGGGCCCTATCGAGCGCGGCGGCATCGTGTGTGGCGACGAAGAAGTATTCCTTGTACATGGGTTTGGTTTGGAGCGACCATGCGCCGTCCCGCTTAAACCAGAACTCCTTTTGCATCACAAAAGCGTCCTGCATAAGGTTGTGCGGGATAATGCGGCGGACCTTTTCGCAGGTCTCGCGCTCTTTTCCATTAGGGGTGTGGACCAGATACCAGCGGACGCGACCGTGCTGGCTGCTGGTGGTGGCGCCGTTAAATGCGCCCGGCAGCTGATCTTGGCGCCGTGCCGTCTGTTCCATGTTCTCGCCCCCCTCTTTTGGCTTTGCGATGCACGCAAATGCAGGGCCGTTTAGAACAGGCTTCTCGCTCGCAGCTAGGCGCAGTCGCAAAAGTACAGGTTTTTGCATCTTTTGACAGACGTCATTATACGAGCAATTAATCAGCGTTTGCCCAGATTACGCAAAATTTACTGCTAGTAGGTACATCTCCATACCCCTCTACAAAAACCTGTACCTTTTTGTGCAACAAAAAAAGCCGCTCAACCAGCGGCTTTTCTTATTTGGGCATGAAAAAAGGCGACCGCCCTTTATGGACGATCGCCTTTGTAAATTGTTATACAGCTTGCCTTAGGCGCGGGTTTTGATCTCCTCGAGCACCTTGGCAACAAACTCGTCAACGCTCATCTGAACGGTCTCGTTGGAGCGATCGCGGACGGAGATGTTGCCGGCCTCGACCTCCTTCTCGCCCAGGATGAGCATGTAGGGCACGCGGTCGATGCTGCGGGCCTCGCGAATCTTGTAGCCGATCTTCTCGTCGCGGTCGTCGCAGACCACGCGAATGCCGGCCTCCTCCAGTTTGGCGCACACCTCGTGGGCGTAGTCGCGGCTCTTCTCAGAGACGGGAAGTGCCTTGACCTGCACGGGAGCCAGCCAGGTGGGGAACTTGCCCGCAAAGTGCTCGATCAGAATGCCGATGAAGCGCTCGATAGAGCCAAAGCACACGCGATGCAGCATGATGGGGCGCTTCTTGGCGCCGTCGGCGTCCACGTACTCCAGATCAAAGTTGAGCGGCATCTGGAAGTCGAGCTGGACGGTGCCGCACTGCCAGGTACGGCCGAGCGAGTCCTCCAGGTGGAAGTCGATCTTGGGGCCGTAGAAGGCGCCGTCGCCCTCGTTGACCTCGTAGTCCATGCCCAGCTTCTCCAGGGCAGTGCGCAGGCCCTCCTCGGCGCGAGCCCAATCCTCGTCGGAACCCATGGAATCCTCGGGGCGGGTGGAAAGCTCAACGTGGTACTTAAAGCCAAACTTTTGGTACACAGAGTCAATGAGGTTGACCACGCCCACGATCTCGTCGGTCAGCTGGTCGGGACGCACAAACAGGTGGGCGTCGTCCTGGTTAAAGCAGCGAACGCGGAACAGACCGTGCAGGGCGCCGCGCAGCTCGTGACGGTGCACCAGGCCAATCTCGCCGGCGCGGATGGGCAGCTCGCGGTAGGAGTGCGGCTTGGAGGCGTACACCAGCACGCCACCCGGGCAGTTCATGGGCTTAATGCAGTACTCTTCGTCGTCGATGACGGTGGAGTACATGTTGTCCTTGTAGTGGTCCCAGTGGCCCGAGGTCTTCCACAGCTGCTTGTTCATGATGAGCGGCGTGGAAATCTCCACGTAGCCGGCCTTGTGGTGGATCTCGCGCCAGTAGTCCAGCAGCGTGTTCTTAAGAATCATGCCGTTGGGCAGGAAGAACGGGAAGCCGGGGGCCTCGTCGCGCATCATAAAGAGGTCCATCTCGCGGCCGATCTTGCGGTGGTCGCGCTTCTTGGCCTCCTCCAGCATGTGCATATGCTCGTCGAGCTCTTCCTTGGTGGCAAAGGCGACGCCGTTGATGCGGGTGAGCATCTTGTTGTCCTTATCGCCCTTCCAGTAGGCGCCCGAGACGCCGGTGAGCTTAAAGGCCTTGAGAGCCTTGGTGTAGCAGATGTGGGGGCCGACGCACATGTCGATGTAGTCGCCCTGCTGGTAGAAGGTGATGCGGGCGTCGTCGTCCAGGTCGCCGATGTGCTCGACCTTGTACTTCTCGCCGCGCTCCTCCATAAGGGCGATGGCCTCGGCGCGGGGCTTCTCGTACACGGAAAACTTGAGGTTCTCCTTGACGATCTTCTTCATCTCGGCCTCGATCGCGGGGAAGTCGTCCTCGCTGATCTTGACGCCCTCGGGCAGATCGACGTCGTAGTAGAAGCCGTTGTCGGTCGCGGGGCCGTAGGCAAAGTCGGCCTCGGGGTACAGGCGCTTGATGGCCTGCGCCATGATGTGCGCGGCGGAATGGCGGATGACGTGCGTGACCTCGTCCTGCGGGAGCTCGGCCACCGAACCGTCATTGTAGAGTGCCTTCATGGGTATGTTTTCTCCTCTCGGATGCCTGATGCAAGTGCGTGCGATGCGCTCGGCGTTTTTGACTTGCATCATTATAGGCAGGTTGCCTTGGTATACAAGCGCCCGCCGCACCTTAATGGCACGGCGGGCGATTTTCTACGCATGCTTCATCGTGTTGGGCGGGGCTGCGTGGCGCGCGCGGCTAGCGGCGTGCCCGTTGCTTGCGGCCGGCCCGGCGATGGATGCGTTACTGGATGCGAGTTCGGCAGTAGGGGCAGACCTTCCAGTGCGCATCGAGTGGGCGATGGCAGCTGGGGCACACGTTTCGAACCTGGGTATCGCACACCGGGCAGACGACGAAGTCTTTCTCGATGGGCGCGCCGCACTGCGGGCAGGTGCCGTACTGGGCAAGCTGGCGCTCGCGCAGGGCCATGTCCAGCTCCTGCTCTTCGCGGTCGGACGCATAGGAGTGCGGGCGCAGGACCAGGTAGGCGATGAGGCCTACAAACGGGATGAGGGCGATGATGCCCCATGCCACGTAGGCGCTGGCGCCGCGGCGGCGAGCGTCGATGAACACATAGACGACCGACAGCACATACAGGGCGATGATAAAGCCAACGAAGGCATAGACGACGCCCATAAGCTGCGGCGACATGAGCTCGGAGATGTACTTGGACATTACGGGTACCTTTCGGAATATTAACAGTTCGGTCAAGTTTACCACGGGGTTTGTTTATATGGGACCACGGCTGGATACGGGTCTGACGCGGACACAAACATCTCAATCTGTAACAAGTGGGAGCGGAATCCGGGTCTAGGTGTTACAGAACGAGACAAACGGAAACTTCCAGACCCAATGTCTCAATCTGTAACATCTGGAACCCAAATCCTCGTCTAACTGTTACAGATCGAGACAAAGGAAAACGTCCAGACCGAATGTCTCAATCTGTAACAGCTACTCTGCAAAACCAGCCCCAGATGTTACAGATCGAGACAAACCGCCGGCACCGGGGTCAGCAGACAAAAACGTCGACGTTGCCGAATCTCCCCTCGCCTGCCGTTGGCGGGTGTTGCGGGGCTGTTCGCCGCATTGCCGCCGTGCTGGGGACACGCAGACCGTAGGATAGTCCTATTGACAGCCTGTCAACTCGTCTGGGAGGCACCGTGGCAGAAACGTTTGATATCGCAATTGTGGGCGCGGGCATCACGGGATGCGCCATCGCGCGGCAACTCGCGCGCTATGACCTGTCCATTTGCGTGGTCGAGGCGGCCAACGATATCGCGCTGGGAGCTTCGAAGGCCAACGGCGGCCTGGTGCACGCCGGTTACGATCCGGCACCGGGCACGGTAAAGGCGCAGGTCAACGCACGTGGTTGCGAGCTGTATGGCGCCTGGGCCAAGGAGCTCGGATTTTTGTTCCGCCGCACCGGTTCGATGGTGCTGGGTTTTAGCGACGAGGACCGCGCGCACCTGGAGAAGCTGCGCCAGAATGGCCTAGCCAACGGCGTGCCCGAGCTGTTGATCGTCGGCCCCGACCGCATCCACGAGCTGGAACCGCGCGCGAGTGCCCAGGCCTCGTGCGCGCTGTGGTGCCCTTCGACCGGTTACGTTGACCCATTTGAAGTGGCCATCGCCGCGCTGGAGAACGCGGTCGCCAACGGCGTGACGTTTATGCGCTCCTCACCGGTGGAGGCCATTGAGGTCGCCGACTCGGATGACGGAGCCGTGCGCTTTACGCTGGCGACCCCCGCTGGCAACGTGCGCTGCCGCTATCTGATCAACGCAGCGGGCAACGGCGCCGCCGACATCTCGCATATGGCGGGCGCTGAGGAGTTCCAGATGGTCTGGCGTCAGGGCAACATCGTGGTGCTGGACAAGGAACCGCGCACGCTCATGCCGCTCTACCCCGTGCCGACGCCGGTGTCGAAGGGCGTTATCGTGACGGGCACCGTGCATGGCAACACCGTGATCACCGCCACGGCTGCCGTGCGTGAGCCGGGCGACACGCAGACCTATGCGGGCGATGTGAACGCGCTGCTGACCGGCGCGCGCAAACTGGTGCCCGATCTGGATACGCGCCGCGTGGTGCGCGCATTTGCCGGCGGGCGTCCAGTCATTCAGGGGACAAACGACTTCTTTATTGGACAGTCGAACGTGGTGCCGGGGCTTTTCCAAGCGGCGGGCATTCAATCGCCGGGCGTGGCAAGCGCGCCGGCCATTGCAGAGCGCATGGAGCTTGTGATGCGTGAGGCGGGCGTGGAGCTGCACGAGCGGGCGGACTGGAACCCAATTCGCCACGCGCCGGACGACTTTGACCGCGCACCGCTAGCGCGCAAGGAGGAGCTGATCGAGTCCAATCCCGCATGGGGGCAGATTGTCTGCCGCTGCGAGACGGTGCCCGAAGCCGAGATCGTGGCCGCGATCCGACGCCGCCCAGGCGCGGTTTCGGTCGAGGGCGTCAAGCGCCGCTGCCGAGCCGGCATGGGTCGGTGCCAGAGCGGCTTTTGCCAGAGCCGCGTGGTGGCGATTCTTGCCCGCGATCTGGGCTGCGACCCTAGCAAGGTATTACTGGAGGACGCCGGCTCCTGGCTGGTCGAGGGACCTTTGAAGGGGGTGCGCTAGGATGGCGGAATTCAAATCGAGCGCGATTGATTGCGGTGTCGTAGAAGCCGTACAAACGCAAGCCTTCGACGTGGTCGTCATCGGAGGCGGCCCCGCCGGGATGGCGGGGGGGCCCGCGGCGGCCGCCGCCGCGCCCGGTGA
>OCAV01001343.1_pt1 | contig 16316 bp, 23 predicted proteins | sample 1538331 | NCBI WGS metagenome assembly OCAV01 (sample SAMEA2580297, study PRJEB22360) | human gut metagenome | biome: human gut; feature: human-associated habitat; material: faeces | place: Denmark | collected 2008/2010
GGTTAGCAAGAGACGCACGTTGTAACACAAAATAAATTTTGCGTTACAACGTGCAGCGGGGCTTCCGCCCCGAACCCTGGAGCGCGCCGGTTGCGCGCAAGCCGGAGGCGGTGCCTCCGTGCCGTGGTCGGCGGGCGGTGTAACGCCCCTCGCTCGCGCTCGCTCGCTCCGCTCGAAACGAAAGAGGGTACAGGGTGCTTGCACCCTGTCACTGCCGAATTTCCGGATGCCTTCCGATTCCCGCATGGCTTTCAAGCGCCTAAGCCATCCTGATCTTGGTTGACTTCGCCGTCTCCTTCACTGCGGGTCTTCTTTCCGCATGAAAGCAACCCGGCTCCTGCCCGTGGTAGAATCTCCGGCGGTGCTCCGTCATGTCCTGGGCAGCTTCCGAAAGGAGTGCTCATGGACGCACAGACAGTCATTGCAGTATGCGATTTGTTGTTGGTGGTTGTCGCGCTGATCGACCTGTTCGGGAGGCGCGACGAATGACGGACGGTGTTGGGACAACAAGAAAGCCGGTCTCCCCTGGAAGGTAAAACCGGCTTAGTCAGTTAACCGATGCTGCCCGGGTGGGCGGGGCACCGATTGTCTCGCATTATAGCACGCTCCCGGATGTTGCTCCAGCAACGCTGCGGGAGCGTTCATCAATCCGGCATCTTCGCTAAAAACCCCTTCACCGTCAGCTCGTTCTCGACGGCTACGGCTCCACGTACTTCAATATGTCTCCTGGCTGGCATTCCAGGGTTTCGCATATCTTTTCGAGCGTCGAGAAGCGCATGGATCGCACCTTGCCGGTCTTGATCCGCGACAGGTTCACATTGGTGATTCCCACGCAGTGCGACAGCTTCTGGAGTGATACGCCTCGATCCTCCATTATTTCGTCAAGCTGGACGGCGATGGCCATGTCCGTAATATCCTTCCAATGCCTACGACCAGACCACGATACCACGTCGTGCGCTAAATGCTCACTCAAAATGATGCGCTCGCCATCCGGCCATGCCGGAACATGGGCGCATGTCCACGATAAGGGTGCAATACGGGTTGAGGATCAAGGATCTGCGCGACGAGCGCGGATTGTCCCAACGCGGCTTCGCCGCGCGGATCGGGATGAGTCCGACTTACCTCGCCGATGTGGAACGCGGCGCCCGTAACGTGAGCATCGACAACATGAAGAGGATCGCTGACGGGTTCGGCGTGACGTTCCACGAAATGACGGAGGGCATGGAGTAGGAACGCCGCTCGCTGCGAGAATTCTAGATGGGGCGCTTAGTTAGTTCCGGCTCCAAGCAATCCCCCGAAAGAGCCGACGATCTGCGGTTTTTAAGACACTCCGTGACCAGGTTAGCCGCAAAACTCAAGATGTTTCGCAGAGGGCATTATACCTCGTCCGATTCGCGCACCATGCGCCCATCGTAGCTGCTCTTTACCCAGCGCGTAACGTGGTCGCTTCCCTCGGTCGTCTCGTGCCAGATGTTGCAGAACTGGTCGGCCGTCTCCGCTTGCCAAGAGCGCCTACCGCCAACCTCCAAGACAACCGGAGGCTCCTCGAAATACTCCACCTTGATTCGCTCAGCCACGATCCGCTCCCTTCGTCGGAAAACACCCTTCGGACGTTATACGACGGGTCAACCCACGCAGGTGTCCCACGTTCGGGTCATCCATGGATTTTCCCGGAAAAACCTACCCGTCCTGCCGATCCCACGGCCACCGCCAGCGCCGGCGCTCCTTCTGCTCGGAGCTTTCCAGCGCGCGCTCCTGGACGTTGGCCGCGTGCAGCGCCTGGGCGGCTTTCGCCGTCTCCTGCGCCGCTTCCAGCGCGCGCCCCAAGCTCGCTATCTGATCGTCCTTCACCGCAAGCTGATCCGTGAGCGCGGCGACCGTTTGCGCCCACCCTTCACCGGCGCGCTCGGTGTCTGGCAAACGTATGGCATCGTGTATGGCACCCTCGATCACCTCCGTTGCCGATTTCCCGCTATCTGAGCATAGTTTCTCCAGCTCGTCTATCGTTTCCTGTTCGAGGCGGTACGTCTTTTTGACCTTCACGACTGTATGGCTCCCGTCTGGCAATCCGTATGGCAACCATCGTCCACGCGCTTCGCTCGCAGCGCGTCGCGATCCTCCTGCGTGACCACCTGCGCCGCGCGGAAGCTCCTCATGTAGTGCTCGATGGCGTAGCAGCAGGAATCGTCCAGGAGCCGCGACCATTCGTCGTTGTGTTCGTCGCACCAGTCCCAGAACAGGTAGAAGTCCACGATGTTGTTCTCGCGTATGAACGCGCGCATCTCCCGCAGCGCCAGGTGCTTGTCCGAGGTCGTGGCGCACAGGTCACGCCAGTCCGCGCCGCCGAACTCGCAAACGCCCTCCGGGTCGTACTGGGCCTTGTCGGGGCTGTCCATGTGAGTGAGGTAGCGAGCCATCGCGGGCAGGCTCTTCACGTACTTCACGTTCTTGGATTTCAGGAACGCGAAGTCCTTCACCACCTGGTCGTACGATACGGGGTTGTCGTACATCGCCAGCAGGTGCCGGTGCGGTTCCTTCAACGTACCCGCCTTGTGCTTGGGGTTCTTCTTCTCGTCGCGCGCCGTCCACTCGTCGGCATCGTGGGACGGGGACACCAACGTTCTCATCCCCAGCTCGTCGAGCTCGTCACGCCACTCCGGACACTGATCCTCGTAGAACACGAGCATCCAGTTAGTGCGCCGTTGCTTGCGTTTCTCCTGCTCGTACCTGCGTTTCGCTTCGCGCTGCTTGTCTGGATCGGCATAGGGCATAAAAAAACCTCCTGGTGTCGGAGGCAACTCGTTTTCGTGGACGGTATGAACCTACCATGGCCGCACCTCCCCCGTTCGTGATACAATACGAGGTGGTGCTGGGCGCGAGCTGCTATCTCGTTTCCGGCGTCGTTTGAGTTGCTACCTCAAACGGCCTGAGGCCATTCTAACATGACCCGCCCGCTTGCCGCCGGCGGGTTTTTTGTTGCCCTGGTTCATCCTAACAAAATGACCCTTTTATGGAACCCGTTTGACCTGGGAAAACTCGGTTTTTCGCTTCTATAACCCCAGGTCAACAGGGTACCGGGGTCGGCAGTCGGCATCCCCCGGGGTGGGGGTCGCAGAAAGCCCCACCCCGAATCAACCCGAAAACCCAAGGTCAAAACCTCGCAGTGAAGGACGGAGAGGTTCACCGGGAATGACCGTCAAAGCGACGGAGGCCCATCGCAGGGCCTCCGATTCCGTCTCAACCGACTTCGCCTCATGCGAGGGCGAAACCATGCCTTAAAACGGCTCTCGTTGCCCCCGATGCGGCTTTGAGCACCTTCCTGAAGCACCTAGAAGAACGCCACTTCGGGAATCTCCGCGATCATGGCCTCGTTCGCCGCACTGCGCTCCGCGTTCGACAGGCCGAGCGTTACAAAGAAGCCGCCGTTTTCCCGTTCTGCCGCCCCATGGCTTCGCCTCCATGACTTCACCGCTTCCTCACGCCGCCTGCTCGATGCCATCCCGACGATTCCCATCTCCCAGTCGATCTGCCTTTCCGACTTCGCGGCCATCCCCTCCGGCTCGTTTTCCAGCAGCCAGCCGTACAGGGCGATCGCCACCGGGTCGGCGCGCCACTTGCTGATGGAGATCCCCCAATCCACGAACTCACCTCCAAGCCCGTTTTCCTCGGCTTCGGCAACCAGGTTTTCGTACAACATCCGATAATCCATCAACGCCACCTTTCCCCACGATCTTCATTCCCCCATTATGCGACCTCGACGGCAGAAGGGAGGTTAGCAAGAGACGCACGTTGTAACACAAAATAAATTTTGCGTTACAACGTGCACGGGGCTTCCGCCCCGAACCCTGGAACGCGCCGCACGCGGCGCGTAAGCCGGAGGCAAGCCTCCGGGCCGTACAGGCACGGGTCGGCTGCGCCGACGGGCGGCCGGGCCGCCCCTCGCTAACGCTCGCTCGCTGCGCTCGAAACGCATTGAAGGAAGGAAGCCGGTTGCCGCGATCCAAAGGCTACAAGAAGCAGGAAGCGCTCGACGGCGGCTACCTCAACGTCAGGCTCTCGGCCGACCTGAGCGCGAAGCTCGACCGCGACTGCGCCGACTACGCGCGCAGGGCGGGGAAGCCCGACGCCTCAAGGGTGCGGGGCTCCTACGTCCGGGAGCTCATCTCCGCCGGCCTCCAAGGTGCCGCCGACGCCGATCTGGAATCAGCCTCGAGGGCGATGAAATCGGTGGCGTGGGAGCTCGAGGCGGCGTCTATCGGAGCCTCGCTAGCGCCCACGGCCAAGGCCCTGCAGGGATGGAGCGACCGGCTGATGGAGGCCTCCTTGATGCTCGACCGGGCAGCGGGGGAGCGCTAGCGATGCCGATGCTCAAGACCATAACCGGTCACACGGGCTGCGCCGGCGTCATGGACTACCTGCGCAAGGGGTCGAAGGACGACAGGCGCAAGCGCCGCATGGGCGAGATAAGCGAGGCCGACACGCTCCGCGTGGCGGCGAAGGGCATAGCCGGCTACCTCCACGACGGGCACGGCGCGGAGTTCGACCGCGCCCTCGCCGAGGACTTCGTCGGGATCCCTCCGAGCGCGCAGGGCGACTGGGCTCGGTACATGGACGACCTCAGGCGTGCCGCCGGATGCGACAGGAGGACGGGCGGAAGGGAGGGGAAGGCCGTCACCTACCGCCACTACGTGCTCGCGCCAGACCCCGAGGACGGCATCGATCTGGACACGCTCAGGGCGTACGCGAAGGAGTGGGTGGTGAAGGCGTTCGGCCCCGGAGCGACGGCCGCCATCGTCTACCACGACGACAACCACGAGCGCCTGAAGAAGGGCCTGCAGGGAATACCCCACGCGCACATCTGCATCAACGCGCTCAACACGCAGACGGGCAGGAAATGGCATTTCGCGAAAGACGACCTCGCCCGCCAGGCGAACGTCGCGCAGGAGCTCGCCGAGAAGTACAGCCTGGCGCCGTTGCCGAAAATGAGGACGTCCGACGCCAGGGAAGATCCCTTGAAGACGATGCGCATCTGCAGGACGAAGGAGGAGTGCGCGATGCTCGCCAAGGGGTTCGTGCCTTACAAGGAGTCCATCAGGAAGGCCGTCGCCAAGGCGTGCAGGACGGCCAGCAGCTGGGACCAGTTCAAGGCGGCCCTCGCCGACAAGGGCGTGAGCGTGACCATAACCAGGAGAGGGACGCTGACGTACTGCGACTCCAACGGGCGCAAGGCCAAGGAGCAGAAGCTCGGCCTGAACTTCGGCATCGTCGCGGTAGGGGAGGCCATCAAGCGGAACTCGTCCGAGTCCGTATCCCTCCCCGACGTCGACGCCACGCCGGCGACGTACGACGTCTCCCTCGTGAGGAGGCGGGGGAAGGTCGAGTGCCGTCTCGGCACCGAGAGGCTCGTATGGCACGAGGAGGCGGGATCCCGCTGGCAGCACCTCGACAACATCAAGTCGCTCGAGCGCGCGGCCAAGGTCAAGGAGATCTACGGGATAGTCGACGGCGAATCGTACTCCCGCACCCTCTCGCATCTCAACCTGCAGCTCGAAGAAGCCGCCAGGAACCAGGATCCGGCCGCCGCCCGGATCCGGTGCGAGATAAAGAGCGTCATGTACGCCCAAGCCGTTATAGACCTCGCGTCCGCGCGCAAGCGCATAGGCGACGAAGCGGTGCTGTCGTATTCCGAGTCGCTGCTGAGGCAGGGCCGCCAGCTCGGCGTGGCCAACATAGAGAGCATCGCCGCCATAGCGCGCAGCAACGGCATCGACCGCACGGAAGGATGGCGCGCCGCGGTGCTCGCCGCCGAGCGGATCATGTCGTCGAGGGAGACGGCCCTGCAGGACGCCCTCGTCGAAGGATCGTGGGCGCGCGACGTCGCACGATACGCGGAAGCGGTCGAGGCCATGCGCGGCGTCGTCGGCGGCAAGAGCGAGGCGGCCTGGACGTACGAGGACGCAAGCGCGGTCCAGGCCGGAACGATCGCCGAGAGGGCCCTCGAGGGCATCGCCGAGTCCAGGGGCGAGAGCGTCGCGGACGTCCTTTCCAAGGCCGAGGGGATGGAGCGCTCCATTGGGGCGGCCGAGGCGGCCTACTTCGACGCGGCGAGGAACCTAAGCCGCGTCTCCGGCGCGCGGGACGCGGCATATGCAGTCGCGGGCCTGGAGCCGCCGGCCCGCAAGGCGGCGGGCGGCGAGGCGGTCAGGCCCAAGCCGCAGGGGCAGGAATCCCGCGGCCAGCGCTCGCGCCTCGCAGCCGAGATCCACGCAAGGCACCTCGAAGAGGCGCGCAAGAAGGCCGTCTCGAGGAGCGCGGCGGCGTCGAGGGCCAAGCAGGCCGCCTACCAGTCCGCGAAGAGCCGGAACATCGCGGCGAACGTGGCGGCCAAGGAAGGGAGGGGCGCGTCGCGGTAGGGACGTCAGACCTCGGCGTCCTCGGCCTCGGCGGCCTCGTCCCAATAAAGGTCGACCTCGGCGTCCTCTACCTCGCCGCCCCCTTGCGGGGCCTCCATCGGCAGCACGTCCTTCAGCCTGTCGACGACGACGAGCTCCCCGACCTTCAGGTAGAGCAGGCCGCCGAGGTACCGCTTGTCGAGCAGCTTCTTCCTGACGAGGAACTCGGGCTCGCGCTCGGGTTTCGGGTCGGGGTTCGCGCCGATCCTCTCGACCTCGTCGTCATGGCAGTAGACGTCCGCGTACAGATGGTCGTCGCCGGACATGAAGGATCCGACGTTGACCCTCTCGTCAACCACGGTCGGGTGCCTGTCCGTGCCCCTCGAGTCCGTCCACCCGTCCATGGTCATGAGGGTGGTGTTGTACTCCCTGTACCCCAAAGCCCCCGTCATCACCGCGACGTTCACGATACCGCCGCCTTGTTCGGGTTGCGCTCGGCCCATTCCGCCTCCGCAGCCGCCTTGCTGGGCCAGAACAGCCATATCTGGGACGACGAGTAGGATCCCTTGTAGGACAGGGTAGCGGGCGAGGACGGGATGGATCCGTCCTCGTTAGGCGTCGTGTAGAACGCGAACTCCTCGCCGGCGCTCGCGTTGGGCTGCTCGCCTTCCGGCTCGAAGAACGAGACCTTCATGTTCTCGCCTACCTCCCATTTTCCGAACATCAAAGGCTGCACCAGGGTCTTGTCGTAGTAGCGCGCCGTGCCGTCGCCGTTAAGGGTGAGCACGTACGCCTTGTCGTACTCGACATGGTACCAGGATCCCACGTACCCTCCGCTCACCGTGTCCTCGGGCTCCGCTTCGGGCTGTTGCGAGGATACAACGATGGCGGCCACGAACATCGCCACGAGGGCGACGACCATGATGGCCGCGAAAACCACGCCGCCGTGATCCTTGACCCAGTACCCCAAATCACTCGCTTTGCTCATCCCGACCTGCCTTGTAGCCATGGTCGATGGCGTAGCCGTACATGCGCTCGAACTCCTCCACGTCCGCCACGACAGCCACCGAGTAGCCGTTCTTGGTCAGGTACGCGAACCCCCTCGTTTCGGAGAGCCCTTCGAGTATCCTTGCCGAATTCACGCGGAACTCGGACAGGGGCACAGCCTTCGCCATCGATCCTCCAACATTTCAGGCCCGGTCTTTTCACGATTGTACCAAATTAGCTATCTTCAAGGTATTAATTCGTTTCGAATTGCTGGTATTATCGATCACGACAGCACATAGGAAGAGGAGGGCCCATGATCGGCGAAGCCGGCTACGAAACGTCAGAAGAAAGCAGCGACTTCAAAGATGTCCGAGAAATGCGCGCCGATAAAACCCAGACCTGGCTGTCTGCGGGATTCGGCGACGACAGCCCCCATGAGTTCGTCGGAACGATCATGCCGGCTTCCCGCGCCGCCGAGGGCAAGTGCGCCGCGCTCCACAGGTTCGCCAACGCCGGGGGAACCCTTTACTCTGCCCTCTACGAGGACGGGCAGGAGATACTCTCTTGCGAGCGAAGCGGCGAAGGGAAGATGATATCCGACTACCTCAGCCGGATTCACGTTCTTTAACGCGGAGGGAAGGCCGGCGAAGGCCGCTGCGCGTAAAAAGTTAGCCTAAGTTTACATAATATGTGTTATCAATTTCGCACGGCCGTCCCAATTTTAATATTGAAATTCGAACTCTAATCGCGTATGCTAGTCCCATAATTAATTGCGAGATCGGAGCGTTTGGATATGCATCCAACCGAATGCACGTTTACTGCAAGCGGGTTCAGGCGAGAGGAATTCGATCACTTCATGTCCATTGCCCGCGAGCTGGGAATCAAGGTCGATTGCGCAGTTTCATCGAGCGGCAAGACGGCGACGGTGCACGTGTCCGACATGCCGGACGTCCAGGACGCGGAAACCATGAGGACGCGGCGCGCAGGCCGTCCGAGCAAGGGCGTGGTGCTCCCACATGATTCCATATTTAATAATGAGACTACCTGCGCCGAGTACCTTGCATGGCAGCAGAACCATTCGGTAGAAGAAGGGATGCGGCAACTCGGCTTGAAGCGCACAACGTATTTCCGCAGGCTCAATTCGATCAAGAAGGCGGTTGAAGAGGCCGAGCGCTTGAACGCAGGCCGCAAGAAGAAAGGCATGAAGCCGCTGTGTCCGCTGCTCGTGCACGTGCGCTGACACTTGAAGCGGGACGCCATTACGATCATGCGTGGCATGGCGGTAGATAGGAGACATGGGAATGGAAAGAATGACGAGGAGAGGGCAAGCACCTGTGAAGAAAGAATTGGTCGAGGCATCGATGAGCGCCTTCGTATTCTGGATGGGGACGATCGCCATCGGCTACATGCTCGTCGCCAACAGCGGATGGAGTCTTCCTTTGTTTCCTCACATGCTGCTCCTATTGCTCGTGTTCGCAGTCGGATCCGTCTTTTCCACGGCCTCATTCTTCCTCACGGCCGCGCGATACTTGCACACCCGTGGAAGGAGAGATCCTGGAAATCTGGACGACTACCCTTCCTTGCGCACACATATCGCCCAGGTGCATGAGCAAGAAAATCGATGACGAACGAGAATCTGCGTTGATCAAGATACCGCTCGATCTCCACGGTTTTCTGAATCTGCGCCCTGGGGAGAGCGGCAGGATGGCGACGGTGCGCGTATCCGACATGCCGTCAGTCTGGGAAGCCGAGACTATGGGAACACGGGGAGCGCAGGGGCTCGACCAAAGGCTCTGTTCTTCAAAATGATGCCATATTTAAAAATGATACTACATGCTCCGATCATATTACATGACAGAAAATGCACTCATCGGAAGAGGGGATCGGAATGCCCGGAAAGATGACGAACCGCGAGTTTTACCATGGGACTCCGGAGCGCGATGCCAAGACCAAGGTTCGTGGATACGTGGGAATGAACAACGTGCGCTTGGTGACGATAGAGTACGACGGCGAGTACGTGGACACGGTGAAGGAGCGCTACTACGGAGTGTGGCTCGACCTTCCCTGCGAGCGCGAGGAGGCCTACTGACCGCACGACGAGGAAGCGATACCCTACCGGCCCCTCCCCTTTCTTACCTCATCGACAACATCTGCAGGTGCGAACAGCTCCCATATTTCCACTCCAAGGGCTGATGCGATCGGCTACGTACCGAACGATGAATTGGACACGATCGCAAGAGGCGTCTACGTCAGCTTGCCGAAAGAGCTCCACTGTATGAGCAACCCGATCCACGACGGCATCCGAAAGCGCCTCAACGAGAGCCGGAGCGGCTAGGATCCCAAACACTCCACAAACTGTTCGATTGCCTCCGGCACCCATGCGGGCCTACAATTGTATCAAACATTTGTTCTCTATTACGGAGGTAACAGGTCATCATGCCAGACCGCGACGTCCTGCACAGCGACATAAACTGCTGCTACGCGCAGATCGAGTGCCAGGCACGGCCCGAGCTGCGCGGCAAGCCCGTCGTGGTGGGCGGCGACGAGGAGGCGCGCCACGGCATCGTGCTCGCGAAGAACCTCATAGCCAAGCGCGCCGGCGTCAAGACCGCGATGGCGCTGTGGGAGGCGCGGAAGGCATGCCCCGGCCTCGTCGTCGTGCCCCCTGACTACCGGCTCTACATGGACGTGTCGCGGCGAGCCAGGGAGATCTACTACGATTACACCGACCGTGTAGAGCCCTTCGGACCCGACGAGGCTTGGCTCGACGTCACGGGCACCCGCCGGTGCCTCGGGCTCTCCCCCGCCGAGATAGCCCGCGAGGTAAGCGAGCGCATGGTCGCCGAGCTCGGCATCAGCGTGTCGGTCGGGGTGTCGTGGAACAAGATCTTCGCCAAGTTCGGCAGCGACTACAAGAAGCCCGATGCCGTCACGGTGATAACGCGGGAGAACTACCGCGAGGTCGTATGGCAGGCCCCTGTGCGCGACCTGCTCTACGTAGGGCCCGCCACGGAGCGCAAGCTGCACTCCTCGGGCATCGACACGATAGGCCAGCTCGCGTGCGCCTCGGACGAGCTGTTGCGCAACAGGCTCGGCAAGATGGGGTTCGTGCTGCGCGGCTTCGCGCGCGGGCAGGACGCTACCGAGGTCAAGCCCTACGACCGGGACGCCGCCGACGTCATGCGCGAGATCAAGAGCTACGGCAACGGGCTCACGGCCCCCAGGGACATATGCGACCCGCAGTCCGCCAAGGCGTACGTCTGGATGCTCGCCGAGAGCGTCGCCCAGCGCATGCGCGAGGGCCGCGCCAGGGCCCGCACCGTGTCGGTCGGCGCAAGGGCCGCGGACGACCTCTGCACCCGATCGCGCCAGTGCAAGCTGCCGGTGGCCACCGACGTGACGCTCGAGGTAGCGCGCGCCGCTTGGGGCCTCCTACGCGAGCTTGAGCCGCTAGACGCGAGCCATCCCCTGCGCGGGATCCACGTGCGCGCCTCCGACCTCGAGCCTGCCGACGCCGACCTGCAGGCGTCGCTCTTCGACCCGCTTCCCCGCCGCACCGAGATGCGCGAGCTCGACGCCTCCGTCGACGACCTGCGCCGTCGCTACGGCAACAAGTGCGTCGTATGGGGCGCGCAGCTCGTCGACGAAGGCGCGGCCAGCGTCGACGCCAAGGCCGACAACACCGTCCACCCCGTCAGCTTCTTCCACTCGTGAGGAGCTGCTAAATGCATGGAATCGAGAGCCGCAAGAAGACCTACGTGGAGGCCGTGGTGGACATCGACCCCGACGGCCGCCAGCGACCGCTGGCGATCTACTGGGGAGACGGACGATGCTTTGTCGTGGATCGCGTGCTCGAATCGAGGCGCGCGGCGAGCATGAAGGTCGGCGGCCACGGGATCCGCTATACCGTTGAGATCTGCGGAAGGACAAAGCACCTTTGGCATAGCGACGACGGCCGATGGTACGTAGAGGAGATCGTGCCCGGCAACGCCGGGGCACTCTAGCGCACCAGGTCGGACACCTCTACCTCCAAGGCCTCCGCGATGCGACACAGCTTGTTGAACGTCACGTTTATCTCGCCTGCCTCGAGCAGGCTGATGTAGGTCTGGTTGGTGCCGACCATCCGGCCCAGGCGTTCTTGGGATAGCCGCTGCTCCACCCGCTCGACGCGGACGGCATTCCCAAGTCGCTTCCTTCGCTTGTTAAGCTCTACGTCATCCATTCCCCCATTCTCATTTGTTATATGCAATGATTTATTCAATATATATAATGTTTAGCACTCAGCAAGGAAATGAAATAGTCGCGAAAGGAGCGACTCGTGGACCCAGGATCCGCAAGGCCTGCCATGGATAACAGCCCATGGCCATAGTCGTGAAGCTCGAGGCGCTGATGCTGCAGCACGGCATATCCCTCGACAAGATAGCAGCTGCGACCGGGATAACGAACGTCAACGTATCCAGGTTGAAAACGGGGAAGGTGGTCGCCTACAGGGGGACTACGATCGACGCCCTCATCAAGGCGCTCCGAGCGCTCGGCGTCGAAGGATGCGACGTGGCAGACGTGCTCGGCTTCGTGCCGGACGATGAGATCGCGAGCATCGGCGAGGGGGTCTACATCAGCGTGCCGAAGAACCTCCATCACATGAGCAATCCTTACAGCGACGCCGCGAGGGCGAAGCTGCGCGGCGAGGGCGGTCCGAAGACACAATGAAAAGCGAGCAGTAGCGGGTTGGCGAATTGAATCTAAGCGCAGGTCATATCCCAGATTCCCTCAACCGGATCGTCGAGGCGGCCGACGATCTCTTCGCGCCGTACGGAGACGAGGCCGACGTCTACGTAGTGGAATCGATCCTGCATAGGGAGATAGGCAGGATGGCCCTGCAGGCGAGATCCGGGGCGATCCGGCCGCCTCGACCGGGGGAAGGCGCGAGCCCCGCGCACCCCCCCGGACCGAAGAAGGGCGCGAGCCCCGCCTGCAGCGCTGATCGAAACGACAGCGGGCTCCTGATAGAGGCGATCGCCGAACGCTCGGCGCTCTTGATTGCTGGGCTCGGGGGCGACGCGGCATCGAACATCGAGGCCGCCATCCACAACGTTATAGCCAGGCGAGGTGCGTCGAGCCGCCGGGCGGTTGGGATCCGTTCGGTCGGTAAGACAGAGGGCAGGCAAGGATTCCCAAATTCCCCTTGACTGCCGGCACCGGGAGGCAGATCATTTTTTCACTGCCGCACGGCGAAGCCGTGCCGATGCGGCCGATGCCTTTCGGTCATCGGGGGATGCCGTCCGCATCTGCGAGGATGTGCAGGAGCTCCTCGGCGTGCCATTGCATGTCCTCCGGTGTTTCGAGCGAAGGGTTGCTGCGCGTCATCTGGTCGATCTCGGCCAAGAGGGGTACGATCCTTCCCGGTGCCACTCGGCCGAGTCTTTGTAGGGATGTTTGGGAGAGCTTTGAGACGTCGAAGCACCAGGTTGTGCCGCCCGCAGGGCGGTTGTCCAAGGTATCGCGCAGCGATTCCGGCATCCCGCCCTCGTGGCGGGCGTCCGAGGAGCCGCGGAGCGGCGTACGCTTTTCCACAATGCGGCGGCAATAGGACAGGAGAGATCTCACAGGTTGAAGGATTTTAGATGTTTTACGCTCTTTAAGATCGGTTAGTGCGCAAAAACCCTGATCACTAGCTTCGTTTTCAAGCCCCATGGCCTTCGTCCTTTTTTCTGGTGCGCTTTTCTCCACATGGTTATCCACTTTCGGCGCTTGCGCCGCGAGCGCCGCCTGCTCGCGAGCGCGCGGGCGCTCCCGGCGCCTCTGGCGCGCCGACTTGCTGTAGTGCGCGTATCCCTCGTAGTTGTAGTACACGTTATGGAAGGGCTTGCGCTCAACTGTTCTCTGGAGCTCTCCATGCCAATTGGACGCATAGCAGCACGCGATCCCGAGGATGTCGCGCAGCTTGTCCCACTTCACGATGTACTTGTTCGATTGACGCGATCCGTCCTCGGCCCTGCCCCCCGTGCGGACGCGCTTGAGGACGCCCAGGCGCTCGAGCTCCGCGCGGATCGAGTGCGCCGACCTCGGCGATACGCGCGCCGCACGCGCCAGGCCGTCGTAGCTGCAGTAGAGCACGCCGCTCGACGTGGCGAGCCCCACGATCGCGCGGATGACCTTGCGGCGCGCGCCCGTGACCTTGTACCCGCCGTCCTCGCGCGGGACGTTGTTCAGCTCGTCGAGGCGCGCGAGGATCTGCCTGTCGCCCTGCCGCTTGCGGTATCGCTTGATGGACTCGTGGTAGAGGTAGCTCGCGTAGGCCTGGTCGAGCTGCCATTGCCCGAAATCAAAGAATTCCGCGCCCTGCTCCTCGTAGTACGCCTTGGCGTCCCTCTGCCAGACGCTCGCCGCAACGCGCTTCTGCAGCTGCCAGCGGGTCTTGGGATCGGGTTCTTCTTCGGCAAGCGTGCCGACGTAATCTATGTGCTGCTGTATGTCCCGTATCGGTCGTTCCATGCCCTGGCGGCACGGGTTCGGCAACTCTCGAAAACCGGCCCCGTACGCCGTCGTATGGGGCGATATGAGGGCTTTCCGGGGCAGATTTGCATATAACTACCCAAGGGTGGTACAATCCACCTCTATCAAAAGTCTTTGGTTTTCGAGTTTTCGGAAACCGCAGGGGCCTCGGGGGCGAACCGGGGCCTCGTTGTTTTCCTAAGCCGTCGCTCCCCCTGCCGCATCACCTCCTTTCAGCTTCCTTTTGCCGCAATACCGCCATGTTGTCCAATCTGGACGGTCGGCCGAGATCCTCGATCGACGCGCATCCTGGTTGGCCACGCGGTTCCGGATTGCGCAGACCGGGCTTTTTGCCCATGGCCGGCGCATGCCGGAAAAGGCAGCAAGCAGCCACCACGGGGTCGAGAGCCCGTGGTGGCTGCTTGCTTTGAAGATGAAGGTAGTGGTGCTGCGGTTGTGTTCCATTGCGCCTTCTGGTCGTCCGGCGCGGAATCGTGACGGCTGCGAGCCGATGCGGTTGCCTGCAACGCAGCAAACCGAGGGGTTGACACACCTCTCCCGGTCAGCGATAATAGAGCAACGACAAAGAGCTCTTCCAATATCACGAAACCGCCGTCTGCGGTTTCTTTCTTTTTTGGGGTTCGTTCCCGGCGTCCCGCCGGAATCCATCACCTGGTTCCTTTCCTGAGCGACAATGATACCATACGCGCCGATTCCGCGAATATCGCATGTTGTGTTTTCGCGCCGCACCGTCACCATACGTCGACCACCTTGCCGTCGCTGAAGTACAGCATGCTCGCCGCGTCCATCAGCGTCGCCTTGTCGGTGAGCAGCGCCTCGACGATCCTCCCTGCCAGCACCGCGCCGTCGGGATTCCCCCGTTGCGACAGGATCGCCGCGAGCCCGCCCAAGCTCGACGGCGCGTCAGACGCGATGGCTGCCGCCACCTCGCGCTTCGCAGCGCGGTATTCTCCGGGGAAGAGCTCCTCGATCATCTTGAGCGCCCTCCGATCCTCTTCCGACAGCCTTTCCTCGCCGGCGTCGGAAAGCGGCGCGTCGGCTGCGATGCCTCTTCTCATCTTTCTCCTTCCCGTGCCGCGTTCAGCTCGGCTGCGCGGCGATCGGCCGCGCGCCTCGAGACGAACACGGAACCGACGAGCCCGAACCTGCGCAGAGCCGACGGCTCGACCGTCGAGGCGACGCCGAGGAACTGCGCGCCGTCGCCGAAGTCGATGAACCTGACCGGCGGATCCACGCATACGCCGCTCGAGACGGAAAACAAGCCATCGGCGCCGCGGCATATGCAGTAGACCGTGTCGCCAGGCTCGATCATCCCGACATCCGCCCTGCCGGCCTCATCCCAGTAAAGCCCGTCGACCGTCATCTCAATCCCTCCGTCGCTCTCGCTATCTCCGCCTCGAGCTGGCAGTCCTCGGCAAGCTCCGGCAGGTACCGCCGCATCAGCGCGCACGCGTCCTCCGCAGACGCCCCTCCCTTGATCTCGGCTGCAGCGGCGCGGAAGCACTCGAGGGCGCACCCCGCGTCGTAGCCCCCTTTCGCGTAGCTGGCGGCCAGCAGGTTGATCAAGGGCTTCACGACGCGCACGTACCCATCCCAGCCTGCGTCCAGCACGCCCTCGCCGTCCAGCACCTCCGACGGTGCGAGAACCTCGGCCGGGACGGGCAGGGGCCTTGCGGGCTCGATGCGCCTCGGCCGGTACGAGCCTCCCCTCCCCTCGTAGGCCCGATGCACCGCCGAGGCGGCCGCCTTGAAGCTCGCGATGACTTCCTTCATCCCTTCCTGGCCCAAACCCCCGCCCGCAGGGGCGACGACGTCCCCCATGCCGAAGTACGCCTCGACCATGCCGTACGCGCCGGCGCAGTCTATCTCGCCCGACGACAGGATGTCCTCGACGGCCCGCCTGTCGCACGAGAGGCCGCATACGGGCTCCGTCACCGCCCCGTCGCCCTCGGTCGCCTCGTACGGGTAGCGTCGCATGAGGGCCATCCCGGAGGCGCCCCTCACGAGGACGGGGACGGCCATGTCGGCCCTGGCGACGGCGCGGCCGTCCCTCTCCCAGTCCTCGGCCGGACGGCACCAGCCGGATCCCGCGCCGTGGGCCCACGCCAGGGCGGCGTTGAGGGGCCCGTAAGTCCTCACCCGGCGCGTGCCGGGATCGTACGTTGCCGTCGCCGCGATGCAGGACAGCAGGCGGGATTCATCGCCGGCCTCCCGGCACTCCTCTATGACCCGCTCGGCCTCTGCCGTGGCGTCGGCCACCGTCGTCGGCAAGGACGTCATCGCCCACCGCCTCCCTTCTCGGCAGCCCCGTAGCGCGCCGATGCACGGCACGCCCTTATGAGCTCGTCCAGGTTCGTGCTCTTATAGGTTTCCATGTCGCCGGCGTAGAGCCTCTCGTAGCGTGCGAGGTCGTCGTCCTCG
>OCAV01001345.1_pt1 | contig 16307 bp, 14 predicted proteins | sample 1538331 | NCBI WGS metagenome assembly OCAV01 (sample SAMEA2580297, study PRJEB22360) | human gut metagenome | biome: human gut; feature: human-associated habitat; material: faeces | place: Denmark | collected 2008/2010
AACTTTTTGCCTGAAATAATCAATTTACTATTGACTTTTTATTTGCAGGCTTAAATATAAAATTATAATAACTGTATTAATTGTAACATCAAGAAACAGCTGCTTCAACAGGAGGTTCAAGAAGTTTCAAATACCACTGGAAAAACCCATGTATTTTATATATAATAAGATAACAGGTCAAAACCAATGAAAAAAGGAGATGTATTCATGGAAATGTTATCAATTGAGAAAGAACTGCAGGGAAATTCATATCCGGGACGCGGGATTATCATAGGCAGGAGCACTGACGGGACCAAGGCCGTAACCGCTTATTTTATTATGGGAAGAAGCGTTAACAGCCGCAACCGAATCTTTGTGGAGGATGGGGAAGGCATCCGCACGCAGGCATATGATCCGTCTAAACTGACTGATCCAAGCCTGATTATCTATGCGCCAGTGCGTGTGCTTGGCAATAAGACAATTGTAACAAATGGAGACCAGACGGATACCATCTATGAGGGAATGGACAAGCAGATGACGTTTGAACAGTCATTAAGAAGCAGGGAGTTTGAGCCGGACGGTCCCAACTATACGCCAAGGATTTCGGGAATCATGCATATCGAGAATGGCACATATAACTATGCGATGTCTATCTTAAAGAGCAATAACGGCAGTCCGGACAGTTGTAATCGCTATACGTTCGCATATGAGAACCCGGCGGCAGGCGAAGGACATTTTATCCATACATACAAGTGTGACGGCGACCCGCTGCCAAGTTTTGAGGGTGAGCCGAAACTGATCGCGGTTCCGGATGATATAGATGCATTTACAGATACATTGTGGAACAGTTTGAATGAAGACAATAAGGTGTCTCTGTTCGTCCGCTACATTGATATCGCTTCCGGTACATGTGCGACCAGGATTGTAAATAAGAACCAGTAAGTCAAAAGGCAAGGATAATAAATGCAAAGGAGCAAGAGAAGATGAAAGAATTAGAGTTGAAATATGGCTGCAATCCAAATCAGAAGCCATCCAGGATCTATATGGCAGGCGGCGGGGAACTTCCCATCCAGGTATTATGCGGAAGGCCGGGATATATTAACTTCTTGGACGCGTTTAATGGGTGGCAGCTGGTAAGCGAGCTTAAGAAGGCCACGGGACTTCCGGCAGCAACCTCCTTCAAGCATGTATCACCGGCGGGGGCGGCCGTAGGACTGCCGCTGAGCGATACGCTGGCAAAGATCTACTGGGTAGATGATCTGGGAGAATTGTCCCCGCTTGCCTGTGCATATGCAAGAGCCAGGGGAGCAGACCGCATGTCTTCATTCGGTGATTTCATCTCCTTATCCGATGTGTGCGATGTGGACACGGCCAGGCTGATCAAGCGCGAGGTATCCGATGGCGTTATTGCGCCAGGATATGAGCCGGAGGCTCTCGAACTTCTGAAGCAGAAGAAGAATGGCAATTACAATGTCATCCAGATTGATCCGGATTATGTGCCGGAGCCGCTGGAGCACAAGGATGTGTTCGGCATCACGTTTGAGCAGGGAAGAAATGAACTGAGGATCGATGAGGAATTCTTCTCCAATATCGTGACGGATAACAAGGAACTGACAGAGCAGGCCAAGATTGATCTTGCCATCTCTATGATCACATTAAAATACACCCAGTCCAATTCCGTATGCTTCGTAAAAGACGGACAGGCGATCGGCATCGGCGCAGGTCAGCAGTCCAGAATCCACTGCACGCGCCTGGCAGGCACCAAGGCTGACAACTGGTGGCTGAGACAGTCCCCGCAGGTTATGAACCTTCCATTTGTGGATTCCATCCGTCGCGCTGACCGGGACAATGCCATTGACCTTTATATTGGGGACGATTATATGGATGTCCTGGCAGATGATGCATGGCCGGCAATCTTCAAAGAGAAGCCGGAAGTATTCTCAAGGGAAGAAAAGAGAGAATGGCTTGACAAGATGACAGATGTAGCCCTTGGCTCAGACGCTTTCTTCCCGTTTGGGGACAACATCGAGCGCGCCCATAAAAGCGGCGTGAAGTATATTGCACAGCCAGGCGGCTCTGTTAGAGACGACAATGTGATCGCAACCTGTAATAAGTATGGAATGGTGATGTCCTTTACGGGAATCCGGCTGTTCCATCATTAGGGATTTTTGGGCGTGGTTTGTTGGAACTTGGAAGAAGGACGGCGTCTGCAGGGGGCAGGTGGCTTTTCTTTTCCGACTTGCTTCGCCTTGGATTTGTAACTTCAAATGCAGTCAAAATAAGGAAACCGTGCCTATTCGGCAGGAAATCTGGATGATTTCCCGTCTCAGAGGCACTTGGGGATTTTGCTTGTGGCAAAATCCCCATTCCTTATTTTGGCTGTATTTTCAGTAACAGTTCCTACGGCTCATCCGACGGAAAGGTAAAGCCACCTGCCCCCTGCAGACGCCTGGCGTTCACTAAAGTTCAAGAAACTATCGCGGCGGAGAAGGTGTACATGAACGCCAGCACACCTCATGACGTTGTCGGTAAATTGCCGACAGCGAGGGTGGAGATGGGGCGGATTCTGCAGGAAAGCGGACAGGACGAAGAATCCATCCCATCCCCTCCCTCGCGTACGCCAATTTCACTACAAATCTCCCCAAATGTAGTATTCTTTAGACGTTCGTCTTTCTTTGTACATTCAATTTTCTGAATATTTCCCTTACAATAGATTTTAAAGGAAGGTGATGCAGATGTCCATAGCAGAGATTCTGGTTATCTCCATCGGCCTATCCATTGATGTATTTGTGGCGGTGGCATATCTTGGGGCGGGTTTTTCGAAGATCCTTGCAAGGAATTTGGCCGGGCTTAGCCTTTTATTTGGCGGGATGCAGCTTGGAGGCCTGATTATCGGCAATCTGGTCACTTTGCTTCCGGCAGTTCCGACAGACCACTCGAAGAATGTGGCTGATGGCTGGGAAGGAATAACGGTACTGATCTTTGCGGGACTTGGAATCTATATGATATGCAAGGGCGTGAAGAGGGAACAGGTCCTGGAACGCCGGAAAGATGCGATCGAATGGAAGACGACGACGGTTCTGGCTCTGGTGACCAGCATAGATGCATTTATGGCAGGCGTAGGGATGGGATTTTTGGATACAGAGGTGATTGCCCAGGCGATCACATTATTTCCGGTAACAGTCCTGCAGGTTATCTTTGGCGTATATGCAGGGTACAGGCTTGGCCTGAAGCACAACAGGCATGCATACTTGATCGGGGGCGCAATGCTTCTTTTGGCCAGCGCGGACGTAGTAATCCACTATTATATATAGATTGAACGAAAGAAGAAGGAGGAAGCATATTATGAGTACATTATCACACAAAGCGGCAAGAGGCGCGTATGGAACCGCGATCGACATGGTGCTAAGGCACATGAATAAGGACAGGGAAAAAGGAATGCTTCAACTGGTGGATCTGACAGAACGCTATATGGGCAGCCATTTTGACAGCAAGAATTATGAGGCTGCGAGGTGTATGATAAAGGATCCTGAGAGTAAATGGATGATGTATATCAACCGTCTGCTGGACGAGGTGGATCCCTATGTCATCCGCCAGTCGGCCCTGAATCTTGGCTATGAAGCAGGACTTTATGGGACCAAGACCATACGGGAGATGAGAAAAAAGTATGACTGCAATATCCCTTGGTTGATTCTGATGGACCCCACCAGCGCCTGCAATCTGCATTGCACCGGATGCTGGGCAGCAGAATATGGCAACAGGCTGAATCTTACGTTCGATGAATTGGACGGAATCATTACCCAGGGCAAAGAACTGGGGATTTATTTCTATATGTATACCGGCGGAGAGCCACTGGTACGTAAGGCCGATATTATAAAACTATGCGAGAAGCATAATGACTGTGCCTTCCATGCATTTACCAATGGGACGCTGGTAGACGAGGCGTTTTGCGAGGATATGAGAAGAGTGGGGAATCTTTCCTTGTCTATCAGTCTGGAAGGCTTTGAAGAAGTCAATGATTTTCGCAGAGGGAACGGGGTATTTGACAAGGTAATGCATGCCATGGATCTGCTAAAGCAGTCCGGGCAGATATTCGGGACATCCATCTGCTATACGAGCAAGAATATTGATACGGTGACTTCGGATGAATTCCTGGATCTGATTATAGAAAAAGGCTGCCGGTTTACCTGGTATTTCCACTATATGCCGGTGGGAAACGATGCGGCGCCGGAACTTCTGCCAACGAAGGAGCAGAGGGAGTACATGTACCACAGAATACGGGAAATCCGGGCAATGGAAGGCGGTAAGCCGATCTATGCCATGGATTTCCAGAATGATGGTGAGTTTGTAGGCGGCTGCATTGCAGGCGGACGGAACTATTGTCATATCAATCCCAACGGCGATGTGGAACCGTGTGTATTCATCCATTATTCCAGCGCGAATATCAGGGAAGTCTCTCTGCTGGATGCGCTCAGGCAGCCCTTGTTTATGGCATACAGGGATAATCAGCCATTCAACGGCAATCATCTGCGGCCATGCCCGATGCTTGAGAATCCGGAGATCCTGATGCGTATGGTAAAGGAGACAGGCGCAAAGTCTACGGACCTTAAGTCGCCTGAGACGGTGGAGCATCTGTGCGGCAAATGTCATGAGTATGCCGAGAACTGGAAGGAAACCGCTGAGAAGATATGGGAAGAGAATCCTCATCATAAGATGAATTATGAAAATTATAAGCAGAGCCATAAGTCGGCAAGCTGACCTTTCTTATATCATAGGGAACTCCGTTCCCTATGATATAAGAACCATCCGGGGGATGCGCACTCCGGCGTAAGCCGAAATTGTCGCAGGCGGCCGCCGGAGGCGCGAGAATGTGCAGAGCGCATTTTTTGTTCTGCTAGGAAAGAAGGAATCCCCTTGAAGAAAAATAACTGGTGGAAAATCATATTCATTGTAATAGTCCTCATCATCCTCTGTCTGTTATTTGGAGATTCCTTCTTTTCTATACAAAAGGAAATATCGGATACGGCAGGGCAGACAATACTTGGAATCTGCCTTTGCGGCGTATTCTATAACCTTTCGGAGGGACTAGTATATGTCTGGCTTGCCAGGAGACATCAGAATGATTTTCATTACAGGGATGGCATCGCCTGCTCTTACTATACTGCGTTTTACCGTACGGTTACCCTTGGAAGCGGGACGGCGGCAGCGACAGTATATTTTTTATATAAGAAAGGGATCCAGGTGCCGGAAGGGGTTGCCATCTGTGCAGTCCAATATGTATTGCAGAGGATTGCGGTGGCTGTGTTTGGAGGGGCAGGATTCCTTTTCTGTGGCCCCTATATGAACCGTTGGTTTGGAGAATACCGCATGGAACTGATTCTGGGCTATGGCCTGACTGCCGTCATCTGTCTGGTCCTGATACTGGCCTGCGTATCCGAACGGTTCCACCGTACGCTGGCATGGCTGGGAAGAAAAGCAGACAGAAAGCACAAATATGAAGATAAGATTATGCAGATGGAAGGCAAAGGCATGCTTCTAAGGCAGGAGACGGCGAACCTTATGAAGGACAGGAGGGATATAATCCTGGTACTGCTGATGGAACTGGTAAAACTGGGCTGCTGGTACGTGATTCCGTATATGATCCTGCACCCTGCGGGATCGGGAATTTTTGAGACGGCCTGCGTCACTTCGCTAATATTGATGCTGGCGGGCATTATTCCCGCGCCTGGCGGGCTTGGCAGCACGGAGGGAGTGTTCATACTGCTGTTTTCCAGGATCGCGGGAGGCATCGAGGCGGCTTCCGCCATGCTGCTCTACCGGTTTGCAACCTATATGGTTCCTTGTGCGCTTGGTGGCATCTGTGTTATAATATTCCACAAATACTGGAAGGCAAATGGTGACAAAGGGTGATTGAATGGAACGTAGAAGCGAAAAGACAAAGGCTTTGCTGGGCGAGGAATTTAAAGAACTGGTGGTGGAAAAGTCTTTTGAAAAAATAACAATTAAGATGATTACGGATGCGGCAGGGGTCATCCGGCCTACTTTTTATAATTATTTTCAAGATAAATATGAGGTCATGGAATGGCTGTTATGGGAAGACGTCTTTCAAAGCGTGACAGAACTTATTTCCATGGATATGGCGCTGGAAGCAATGAAGATGCTGTTCCGCAAGATGGGAGCGGACAAGGCGTATTATAGAAAAGTCTTTGAAGTAGAGGGACAGAATTCTTTTGAAGAGATGCTGTATCAGAGGATCTACGACGTGGCCCGGAAACTGATAGAGAAGCATCCTCTGAAAGTGGAAGAGGACGCGCCCATCATTAGCGAGGAGATATTCTTAAGATTCCAGTCCATCACTTTGGTAAATGGGATCAAATACTGGCTGCTGTATGAAACGGATGAGATATCCGCGGATACGGCGCTTAAGTTTTATGAATTTCTGATGTCCCATTCGCTGTTGGAGATTATCGATGACGATATATTAGGCAGGGTTATTAATTAGGATCATAATTTCTAATTAATGCCTTGTTTTTTTATGTCCCCAATGGTATGATAGTCGAAGTGTAAAAAGCCCTGAAACATTAGGAGAGAAGTGATAGCATGAATCTGTATGACGTAATTATTATAGGCGCGGGTCCCTCCGGGATTTTCTGCGCATATGAATTGATGAGACAAAAACCGGATCTGAAGGTTTTAATGATTGAAAAGGGACGTTCGATCGAGAAGAGACAGTGCCCGAAGAGAAAGACTAAGACTTGCGTGGGCTGCCAGCCCTGCTCTATTACTACGGGATTTGCCGGAGCCGGAGCATTTTCGGATGGTAAATTATCCCTCTCCCCGGACGTGGGAGGAACGCTTCCTGAGATTTTGGGATATGAGAGGGCAGCAGAACTGATCCACGAAGCAGATAACATCTATCTGAAGTTCGGAGCAGATCAGAAGGTCTATGGAATCGAGGATTATGAGGCCATTGAGAATATTCGCGCCAAGGCAATCCGCGCGAACCTGAAGCTGATTGAATGTCCAATCCGCCATCTTGGAACCGAGGAAGGATATAAGATCTATACCAGGCTTCAGGAGCATCTGGAATCCTGCGGCGTTGAGATCAGATTCATGACCATGGTCAAGGATATTATCGTGGAAGACGGCGCTGCAACAGGAGTCGTGACGGATAAGGGCGAAGAATTCTATGCGCCGGAGATTGTGGCGGGAATCGGAAGAGAGGGTTCAGAGTGGTTCTCTCATATCTGCAAGGAGCATGAGATCGAGACGCGCAACGGCACGGTAGATGTAGGCGTACGTGTGGAAGTCCGGGATGAGATCATGAAGGAACTCAATGAGAAGCTTTACGAGGCGAAGCTGGTATATTATACGCCGACGTTTGACGATAAAGTCCGCGTGTTCTGCACCAACCCGTCAGGGGAAGTGGCAACGGAGTATTACGATGACGGCCTGGCAGTGGTAAACGGCCATGCTTATAAATCCAAGGATATGAAGACAAATAATACCAACTTTGCGCTGCTGGTTTCCAAGAATTTTACGGAGCCGTTCAAATCACCCATTGAATACGGCAAGCAGATCGCGCAGCTTGGAAATATGCTGTGCGATGGCAAGATACTTCTGCAGCGCTATGGGGATTTCCGGCGGGGCAGGCGTACTACCGAGGAACGACTGAACCGCAACAACATCGTGCCGACGCTGAAAGACGCTGTTCCGGGAGATCTGTCGTTGGTATTCCCGCACCGGATCATGGTAGCCATTGATGAGATGATCCAGGCGCTTGACAAAGTGACCCCGGGTATCGCTTCCGATGAGACGCTTTTGTATGGCGTGGAAGTGAAGTTCTATTCCAATAAAGTGGTCGTGAATCAGGATTTTGAGACCAGCGTAAAAGGTCTTCGGGCAATGGGCGACGGCGCTTCCATCACCAGAGGGCTTCAGCAGGCATCCGCCAATGGCATAAGTGTTGCAAGAAGCATATTAGCGAAGTAGAGACAGGTAAGAATAGAAAAGGGGGCATAATGTTTCTGATAATGTTATGGCCCCTTTTGACGTTATTTTTTTACATTTGGGTTGTATATAGAGTAAAAAAAATATATAATAGTAAAGATGTGAATGCTGATAGTGCAAAAAAATCGGTAAATATGGCAAATGATTTGAAGGAGAAGTATTGCTATGGGAAAATATTTTGGAACGGACGGATTCCGCGGGGAAGCCAATGAGGTATTGACGGTTGAACATGCATTCAAAGTGGGAAGGTTTCTTGGATGGTATTATGGCCAGGATCATAAGGCCAAGGTCGTGATCGGAAAGGATACCAGAAGAAGCAGCTACATGTTCGAGTATGCGCTGGTTGCGGGACTAACGGCATCCGGGGCAAATGCGTATCTGCTCCACGTTACGACGACGCCAAGCGTATCTTATGTGACAAGGACGGAGAATTTTGACTGTGGAATCATGATTTCCGCCAGCCACAATCCTTTCTATGATAATGGGATCAAGGTGATCAACGGAAAAGGACATAAGTTGGAGGCAGAAGTAGAAGAAAAGATAGAACGTTATATAGATGGCGAGATGGGCGAGCTGCCGCTTGCCAAGAAGGAAGAGATCGGCCGTACCGTAGACTATGCGGCAGGAAGAAACCGTTACATAGGCTATCTGATCTCCTTGGCTACCCGGTCATTTGAAGATAAGAAGGTGGGCCTGGACTGTTCCAACGGAAGCGCGTTTGCCATTGCAAAGAGCGTTTATGATGCATTGGGGGCAAAGACTTTTGTGATCAACTGCGAGCCCGACGGCACCAATATCAATACGAACTGCGGCTCCACCCATATTGAGGTGCTCAAGGAGTATGTAAAGGCAAATCATCTGGATGTGGGATTCGCATTTGATGGAGACGCAGATCGATGCATCGCGGTGGACGAGAACGGCAATGTGATAGATGGCGATTTGATCTTATATATCTGCGGCAAGTATATGAAGGAAAACGGACGCCTCAACGGAGATACCATTGTCACTACGATCATGTCCAACCTGGGGTTATACAAAGCCTGTGACAAGGTAGGCTTGAAATATGAGAAGACTGCCGTGGGCGATAAGTATGTCTATGAAAATATGGTTCAGAATAACTTCTCTCTCGGAGGGGAACAGTCCGGACATATCATTTTCAGCAAGCATGCAACCACGGGAGACGGCATCCTGACCTCCCTTATGATCATGGAAGTCATGCTGGAGAAGAAGTTAAGTCTTGCCAAGCTTGCCGAGGATGTGAAGATCTATCCGCAGCTGCTTCAGAATGTGCGGGTGGCAGATAAGAAGACGGCAAGGGAGAATCCTAAGGTCATGAAAGCAATCGACGCAGTAGCAGAGGCGCTGGGAGATGACGGACGCATCCTGGTAAGGGAGAGCGGAACCGAGCCGGTGATCCGGGTAATGGTGGAAGCGGCCACGGATGAACTTTGCGCCAAATATGTGGGCCAGGTAGTCGATGTGATCAAGGCACAAGGACTGGTAGTTCAGTAGGCTATGAAAGCATAAAAAGTGAACAAAAGGGTTCCGCTCTAGATGGAGTGGAACCCTTTTCCTATGATTTCGCTGGTATTGGAGATAAGAAGGAATGCGTCCGGCGCATTTTCCTTAATAAAATTCCTGAGTTTGACGGCCTCGATCCGATTAAGCGCTGTAAAGATGATATACTTATCCTCGCCGGAGAATGCGCCTTGGGCAAGAACAATGGTGGCGCTTCGGTGCAAGTCATCCTTGATAAAGTCGCAGATCGCCTTGGGACTTGTGCACACTACGTTGAAATACTTGGATAGATTCAAACTTTCAATAAAGCCGTCAATCATAAAGGAGCGGACGGCAAGTCCCAGAAAAGAATAAAGCCCGGTCTCGATATCGAATACGAAGCAGCCGGCAAGGGTAATAATAAAGTCAGTGATCAAAAGAGCCTTTCCAATATCAGTGCTGGTATATTTTTTCATGATCATGGCAATGATATCCGTTCCCCCGCTGGATGCGCCGATATTAAAGAGTACTGCGGAGCCAAGGGAAGGAAGCGCGATGGCAAAAGCCAGTTCCATCACCGGCTGATCGGTAAGCGGCTGATTCAATGGATACAGCCGTTCCAATACGGATAAGGTGACAGACAAAAGGATGCTGCAGTAGGCTGTCTTTTCCGCGAATTTCTTGCCAAGGATCACGAAGCCGACGGCAAGAAGCACCATGTTGGCGATAAACGTAAAATCGCTGGCAGAGATCCGGCCTGTCTTCGCTACCAGGACCGCAAGTCCCGTGATTCCGCCAAACGTAAAGTTGTTGGCGAATTTAAAGAAGTAGATGCCTACTGCCATAATAATGGTACTGAAGGTTAATAAGAAGAAACTTTTTAATTTTGATTTCATAATTCCCTCCTTTGTCTGCATTGTAAATCTGCCGTGTAGAAATGTCAACGAATTCATGCTATATTGGAAGAAGAATAATGTAAGCAAGGAGATGGAAAAGTAGTCCTACGTTTCTCCGAAGGCGAATCTGTATACAGAGATGTTCAGCATAAAACTGCTGATGAATTCCTGACGGTCAGCAACCTTGCAGGAATCGCATTTGGGAATGCGGGTACGGGCGCTGTCCATGCAATGTCCTATCCGCTGAGCGGTGTCTGCCATTGCAGCAGATGGCAGAAATATACAGAAGGCTATATTAGTCCATTATTGCATTAGAAAAACATTAATTACACATAATATCCTCCATGAAGGAGGAGATAAGCGATGTATAAGTATTTACCGATTACGGATGTATACGCAAGAGAAATCTTAGATTCCCGCGGGAATCCGACTATAGAAGTGGAAGTGCTGGCAGGGGACGAATACCTGGGAAGGGCCAGTGTGCCGTCCGGCGCGTCTACAGGGCAGTATGAGGCAGTAGAACTCAGGGATAGGGAAGAGCGGTATGGCGGCCTTGGAGTGGAAAGGGCGGTAGACCATGTGAATGCCAAGATCGCTCCGGCAGTGATCGGCGTGAATGTATTTGAACAGCCGGCCCTTGACGCCATCCTGCTGCAGCTGGATGGTACCCAGAATAAGTCTCATCTCGGCGCCAATGCTATGCTGGGAGTGTCCATGGCAGCAGCCAGGGCAGCGGCAGGCGCGCTGCATATGCCGCTGTATGCTTATCTGGGAGGTACCAATGCCAAGAAGATGCCGGTGCCAATGATGAACATCATGAATGGCGGCAAGCATGCGGATAATACTATTGATATCCAGGAATTCATGATCATGCCCACCGGTGCGTGCTGCTTCAAGGAAGGTCTTAGAATGTGCGCTGAGATATACCACGTATTGAAGAAACTCTTAAAAGACCAGGGATACAGTACGGCGGTGGGAGATGAAGGCGGATTCGCGCCGAATCTTCCGGATGCCAAGGAAGCCCTGCGGTTCATCACGGAGGCCATCACAAAGGCCGGATATAAGCCGGGAGAAGACATTGTCATAGCGCTGGACGTAGCGGCCACGGAATTGTATGACAAGAGTTTCAAGAAATATGTGTTTGAAGGCGAAGGCAGGATGCACGGCCATAAAGTCATCCGATCAGTGGAAGAACTGATTGATTATTATGAAGAACTTGCGGAAGAATTCCCGATTGCCTCCATCGAAGATCCTTTGGATGAAGAGGACTGGGAAGGATGGGAACTACTGACCACCAGGATGGGCTTGGATACGCAGCTGGTGGGGGATGATCTGTTTGTCACCAACACCAGAAGGCTTAAGAAGGGAATTGAACGGGAAGTGGCCAATGCCATCCTGATCAAGGTTAATCAGATTGGAACGCTCACAGAAGCATTCGATGCGATTGAGATGGCTCAAAAGGCAGGCTACAAGACGGTCGTATCCCACCGCTCCGGCGAGACCGCTGATCCTATCATAGCAGACATCGCAGTCGCGTTTAATGCCGGACAGATCAAGACCGGGGCTCCTTGCCGGTCGGAACGGGTGTCCAAATACAACCAGCTGCTCAGGATTGAAGAGCGTCTGGGAGATATGGCAGTATATGAGGATCCTTTTGGAACTTCGGACGTGCTGTAAGATTTTCGGTTTTCTTTAGATTTCTTTTAGAAATCTTTTATGCAACATAAAGAAAATCTTAAAATTTAGAGCGTAAGATGAGAGCCAGGAGGTGTTGATATGCATATGATTTCGGTAATCATACCATGTTTTAATGAAGAAGAGGCACTGCCGGTCTATTATGAAGCCATGACCAAAGTTATGGAACAGATGGATATGGCAGAATTCGAATTGCTATTTGTAGATGACGGTTCTACCGACCGCACGCTTGGAATATTAAAGAGTTTAAATAAAAGGGATGAACGGTGCAGGTATCTGTCCTTTTCCAGGAATTTTGGGAAAGAGGCGGCTATCTATGCCGGCCTTGGCAATGCGAAGGGGGATTATGTGGCCATTATGGATGTGGACTTGCAGGACCCTCCGTCGCTGCTGCCCAAGATGTACGAGATTTTGGAAAATGAAGAATATGACAGCGTGGCAACCAAGCGTTCCACTCGGACAGGAGAGCCAAAGATCCGGTCTTTCCTGTCCGAAAGTTTTTATAAGTTTATCAACCGGATCTCAAAGACGGAGATTGTAAATGGCGCGCGGGATTATCGGCTGATGAAGCGCAAGATGGTGGATGCGGTGTTGGAAATGAGCGAGTACAACCGTTTTTCGAAAGGCATCTTCCAATGGGTGGGATTCCGTACCAAGTGGCTGGAATATGAAAATGTTGAACGGGCGGCAGGGGAGACCAAATGGTCCATGCGCAAACTATTCCTGTATTCCCTGGAGGGAATTACCGGGTTCTCGGTGGCGCCGCTCTCCCTGGCCTCGATCGCGGGAGTTCTGTTCTGCCTGATATCGTTTTTGATGATCGTAGTAATAGTTGTTCGGACGCTGATCTGGGGAGACCCTGTATCAGGCTGGCCGTCCTTAGTGTGCATCATTTTTATGGTGGGCGGCATCCAGTTATTCTGTACGGGGATCGTAGGGCAGTATCTGTCTAAGACGTATCTGGAGACGAAGCACCGCCCAATATTCATTCTGAAGGATTCCAGCGAGGACAAGGACGGAGGGGCATTATGATCCGCTCCAGGCTGAAATGGTACGTGCTGTTTGCGGGAATCACGCTGCTTTTGTGCTGGGTGTTCGTGGGACAGTATGGCATTTTCGGCTCTAAGGTAGACTGGATCAGCCAGCACAGCGTAATTCCGGACTACTTCCGTCAGCAGTTTTATGAGACCGGCAGTCTATTCCCGGAATTTGCCATGAATCTTGGCGGCGGCCAGAACATATACAATTTTGCGTATTATGGGCTTTACAATCCGGTAATACTTCTATCCTATGCGCTTCCCTTTGTGAAGATGGGCGACTATGTGATGGCAGCCAGCATCATCAGCCTGATAGCGGCAGTCTGTCTTCTCTACGAGTGGCTGGATAAAAGAGGGTTTCAAAGAAGCGTCTGTGTCGCGGTAACGATGCTGTATCTGCTTGCTTCCCCTATGATATTTCATTCTTACAGCCAGGTGATGTTTGTCAATTATATGCCCTTTTTATGCATGGCATTTTTGGGGGTAGATGCTTATTTTGAAAAGAGAAGATGCGGGCTTTATATTGCAGGGGTATTCCTGATGATCATGAGTAGTTTCTATTTTAGCATTGGAGGAATGCTCTCTCTGGTAATATATGGGATGCATAGATATTTTGAGGCGAAGAGATTTGTATTTCGGACGTTCTTTAAGGATGGCATCCGGTTTCTCATGCCAATGCTGTCAGCCGTGCTTCTGGGCGGCCTCCTTTTGGTTCCGGCGGCTATGGCCCTTGGCGGAGGCAGGGGAGGAAAGGAAAGCATGAGTCTGGCATCCCTGTTGATGCCGCAGGCTCCGATATACCGTTTCGTATATACGCCTTATGGCATGGGCCTTACTACCATTGCCATAACCATGCTGATTACCAGCCTGACTTATAAAAGAACCAGCGAGCGAGTGCTTTCTTATGGATGCGCCCTGGTGTTTGCCATACCAATGTTCGCCTACCTTCTAAACGGAGGACTGTATATCCGCGACAAAGTATTCATTCCGTTTCTTCCGCTGATCTGCTACATGATGGCTGTCTACCTGAAGAAACTTGGAAATAGAGAGATTTCTTTTATAAAAGGGATAGCGCCTTACCTGATCACAATCCTGCTTTTATATCTGGGAAGAGGACAGGAAGAATACGAAGGATACTGGCAGTTTGTCATGGCGGATGGAATACTTATGGCGGTCCTGTTCGTTTTCTATTATTACAAGGACAGGAGGCTGCCGTCAGTATTAATCCTGATACCATCGCTTGCGTTTTTGATCCTGTTTAACGGAGTATTTCATAAGATATCCAGGCAGATTGAAGATGGGGATTTCTATCAGAAAGTTACGGATTCTAAGATTGCCCGGGAGATCGAAGAGATTCAAAAGGATGACCCGGGCTTCTACCGGATTGAGCAGGCGGGGGACGAAGAGGAGAATGCGGCTGACCTAAACCGGATCCACAGTATGGAGCAGAATGTTTCCTCCATCTATTCTTCGGCATATAACACAGCTTATGATGAATTCCGTAAGAAAACGTATCAGGTGGAGCAGCCGTATAGGAACAGCCTGATGCAGTCTGTCTCCCGGAATCCGCTATACCGTTCCTTTATGGGCGTCAGATACGTGATTGGGGATCAGGCACCGTTAGGATATGAACTGGTGAAGTCATCGGAAGGGGTGAAGATTTACCGGAACACCAAGGTTTCGCCTGTTGCCTATGCTACGAACCGTTATATATCCCGGAAGGAGTATGATAAACTGACATTTCCCTATAACCAGATGGCGCTTACGGAATATGCCGTGGTGGAGCAAGGCGTAGGGGAGCAGGAAGTCAAGGAGGCGGGACAGATGGCCGGAGGGGCAAAAGAGAAAGATTTTGCCATCCCGGAACTGAAAAGAGAATGCCTGAAGATTAAGAAAAATGCCAGCGGCTACCACATAGAGGCGGATAAGGCAGTCACGATAAAGGTTCCGATATCCGGGCCGGAAGAGGGAGACAACATCCTCTTTCTCCAATTCAAAGTCAACAATGGCCAACCCAATAAGGACGTGGCGATCTGGCTGGAAGGCGTAAGGAATAAGTTGTCTTCCAGAGAGCATGTCTACTATAATGGAAATACGACCTTTACCTATACAGTGGAACTGGCCCAGGGGCAGCAGGATGCCTCTTTGAAATTAGGAAAAGGGGTCTACGATATCACAGATATTACCTGCTATGGAATGAGTTGGGATGAAGAGGCCGGGAAGAATCTGTATCAGTCTGTGTTCGAGGCTGATAAGAAACGGACGAAAGGGAATCGGATTGCGGGAACTATCCAGGCGAAGGAAGATGAATATTTCATTACTACGATTCCATATGACAAAAACTTTGACGTTACGGTGGATGGGAAGAAGACCAGGGCCAGGAAGGTCAATACGGCATTTCTCGGATTTCCCATAAGCGAAGGACAACATCAGATCGAGATTGTCTATCATGCCCCGGGCGCTGGCTTTGGTAAGTTCCTGTCGCTTTTGGGGGCGTTCATGGCAGCAGCCCTGGTGATCACATCCAGAAAAAAGAGCGCCAAGGGCATCCAGAATCTTCCTTAAATAGCCCAGATTTTCCTTGCTATATCTTGTCTCCTGTGCTAGAATAAATATGGTTTATCCGCAGGAGGTGTAAAAAGTGGAGATAGTAAAGACGATTTTAATGATCATATTTGCAATAGACTGTATCGCGTTAACGGCAATCGTGTTATTGCAGGAAGGTAAGTCAGCGGGGCTTGGTACCATCAGCGGTATGGCTGATACTTACTGGGGGCGGAACAAAGGCCGTTCTATGGAGGGCGCGCTGGTGAAGTCAACGAAGTTCCTGGCGATTCTGTTTATTGTACTGGCAGCAGTGTTGAATTTAAAAGTATTTGCATAAGATAAAGCATATTTTTATGAGAATGGTGGGACACTCCTGTATGGGAGTGTCTCTTTGTATATAAGATGGAGGACTTGTAAGAGATGGACAAGACAATTGAAAAAAGAAAAAAGGTCATCTATGACTTGATCTGTGATGATTTATACGTGCCAATGAAGTTCAAAGAACTTGCCATGCTTCTGCAGGTTCCAAAAGATCAGAGGAATGAATTCAGGGAGATTCTTGAGACCCTGGAGGCAGAAGGCAAGATCTACCTTTCACAGAAAGGAAAGTACTTAAAAGGAGAGGCTAAGAGGATTCAGGGCGTTT